>Strawberry_p1__coassemble_2768_pt1 | contig 11875 bp, 10 predicted proteins | sample Strawberry_p1__metabat2_high_PE_023 | metagenome-assembled genome bin Strawberry_p1
ACCAAATCTGCCGTCAGCAAAATTGGGTATTTTGTCTGACGCATCATATCTATATTCAGTACTGAATTGATTCAGAACTGACCTATTCCGGATCTGCTGGATGGTTTATCCGGAATAAGACGCAGGAAAAGAAAGAAGGGATTGCATGGAAGGTTCAGCCGTTCTTGAAATGAGCAAAGGCATCCGCCGCTATTTTGTCTGGGCCATCATCTTTGTTGGCATTGAAACAGGATTTGAGGTAATTATTCCTCTTCTCATGGCCAGTCTGATAGACGATGGCATTATGCAGAACAACCTGTCTGTATTTGTAAACAGTGGTCTGGCGATGCTTGCCTGTGCACTTGGATCGCTGCTCTTTGGCCTGCTGTATGCAAGATGTGCCGCCAGGGCCAGCGCACGTCTTGCCAGCCGTCTGCGCGTGGCGATGTTTGACCGGATCGAAAACTTCTCTTTTGAAAACATTGATCATTTTGAATCGTCCGGTCTGATTACCCGTCTGACCAGCGATGTGCAGGTGATTCAGAATACGATCACCAGCGGAATCCGCCCGATTGCGCGCGGTCCGTTCATGCTCATTCTGGGCATTATCATGTGTTTTGCGATTTCACCGCAGCTCTCGCTGATCTTTCTGCTGGTCATGCCGGTTCTTCTGGTGACCGTGGTCTGGATCGTCTCCCGGGTTGCACCGCAGTACCGGCTGATTCAGAAAACAGTCGATGCGCTCAATGAAGTCGTTGAAGAAAACCTGATTGCGATCCAGCTGGTGAAATCCTTTGTCCGCGAGGATATGGAGCTTGAACGCTTTGATGCAGTCAATGAAGAACTTGCCGCACTCACGGAAAAGACCAACCACTTCGCATTTTTAAACGTACCTGCACTGCAGGGGTCGATGTATACTGTCATTCTTCTGCTGCTTGGCATTGGTTCAGCGTTAGTTATGGGCGGCTCGATTCAGGTCGGTCAGCTGACCGGTCTGCTTTCCTATGTGCTGCAGATCATGAACAGTTTCATTATGATGTCCAATGTCTTCCTGCTGCTCACCCGCTCTCTGGCTTCCGTCCGCCGTATTGAAGATGTATTCCATGAAAAACCGGCCATGCAGAAACCGGAGCATGGAAAAATCACGAAAGACGGATCAGTGGATTTTGATCATGTCAGCTTCAAGTATTCCAGGGAAGCGAAAGAAGACGTTCTCTCGGATGTCAGTCTGCATATTCCATCCGGCAGTACCCTTGGCATCATCGGAGCCACCGGCAGTGCGAAGTCTTCTCTGGCGATGCTTATTCCCAGACTGTATGACATCTCGTCGGGAACGCTGAAGGTCGGTCAGGAAAACATCAAGGATCTGGATGTACATGACCTTCGGGAAAACGTCGGCATGGTACTGCAGAAGAATACCCTCTTTTCCGGAACGGTCCGGGAGAACCTGCAGTGGGGCAGACCGGGTGCGAGCGATCAGGAGCTGCTGGAAGCGATTGATCTGGCCGGCGCATCGGAGCTGATGGCCCGTTTTCCGGGCGGTCTGGATCTTGAACTTGGCCAGTCCGGCGTCAATGTTTCCGGAGGTCAGAAACAGCGGCTGTGTATTGCGCGTGCACTGCTCAAGAAGCCGAAGATTCTGATTTTTGATGATTCCACATCGGCTGTCGATACAAAGACGGATGCAAAAATCCGGAACAATCTGGCCTCAATTCATGGCATGACGCAGATCATCATCGCCCAGCGCATTTCATCCATACGCCACTGCGATCAGATTGCGGTCATGGATAACGGAAAAATCGTGCAGACCGGTACGCATGAAGAACTGCTGCGCACCAGCTCGATCTACCGTGAAATCTATGAAAGTCAGCAGGGAGGAGGCAGCGCAGATGAATCCGAAAACTGAACGCACAGAAAACGATTCTAAGCGGAGCCCGGCCAGCCGGCGCGGAGCACTCGCCCGTCTTCTTTCGTATATGGGCAAGCACAGAACAGTTTTCCTGTTTGTCGGAATTCTTGTTTCACTCTCCGGTCTTGCCAGTCTGATTGGTACCTATATGATCCGGCCGATCGTCAATGCAGCTTCTGCTCATGAAGTTCATCAGGTCTGGATCCTGCTGGCACTGACAGCTGTCATTTATCTTTGCGGCGTGCTGTCTGCCTGGGGGTATACCCAGCTGATGGCAAAAGGCGCGCAGCAGGTTGTCCGGGAGATCCGGCATGATCTGTTTTTGAAAATGGAAGCCATGCCGCTTCGGGTATTCGATACCACAAAGCATGGCGATCTGATGGCCCGTTTTACAAGCGATGTTGATCAGGTCAGCGATGCGCTCAATAACTGTTTTGCTTCTGTCGTACAGAGCTTCATTCAGTCTTTTGGTACGCTGGTCATGCTTTTTATTCTGAACTGGCGGCTGAGTCTGATCGTAACGGTCTTTTATGCCATCCTGCTCGCTTATATTCTTATGGCATCGAAAAAAAGCCGGAAGTATTTCAACGCGCAGCAGAAGCTCATCGGTGTACTCAACGGATTTGCACAGGAAGCCATTCAGGGCATGCGCGTCATTCAGGTATTCGGACACGAACCCGCAAGTCTGAAGAAGTTTCAGGCGGTGGACAAAGACCTGGCTCAGTCTTCTGAAAAAGCGCTGAGCTATTCGCAGACAATGGTACCGATGGTCGTTTCGCTTTCGTATGTCAACTATGCGATTGTCGCAGCAGCCGGTGGCTATATGGTTCTGAAAGGAATGAGCGATGTCGGTTCGCTGGCCAGCTATCTTGTCTTTGTCCGGCAGGCTGCTGCACCGATCAACCAGTTTGTTCAGCAGGCAACAATGCTTCTTTCTGCACTTTCCGGTGCACAGCGGATTTTCGATTTTATGGATATCGAACCGGAAGTCGATGAAGGAAAAGTGACGCTGGCCTGGGGCATCCAGGATGAAAACGGAAACTGGACAGAAAGCTATATTCCGCAGAATCACTGGGTGTGGAAACATCCGAGAAGCAATGGCGAAGTGGAATACGTCCCGCTTAAAGGCGATGTCTCTTTGCGCCATGTGGATTTTGGCTATGTTCCGGAAAAGAAGATTCTCGATGATGTGACTCTGTATGCAAAACCGGGACAGATGATTGCTCTGGTCGGTTCGACTGGTGCCGGCAAGACGACCATCACGAACCTGATCACCCGCTTTTATGATGTTGCTGCAGGAAGCATTCTCTATGACGGCATCGATATCCGGCTGATTTCCAAAGCGGATCTTCGCCGCTCGATTGCGATGGTTTTGCAGGATACGCATCTGTTTACAGGGACCATTCTCGATAACATCCGCTACGGAAAGCCTTCTGCAAGTGATGAAGAAGTCATTGCGGCGGCCAGTCTGGCCAATGCCGATTCTTTCATCCGCCGTCTGCCAGAAGGCTATAACACCCGGATCACATCCGATGGAGCAAGTCTGTCGCAGGGACAGCGCCAGTTGCTGTCGATTGCCCGGGCTGCGATTGCGGACCCTCCAGTTCTGGTTCTCGATGAAGCCACTTCATCCATTGACACCCGCACAGAGAAGCAGATCGAAAAAGGCATGAAACGGCTGATGGAAGGCCGGACAACATTTGTAATTGCCCATCGTCTTTCGACAGTCCGCAATGCAGATCTGATCGCCGTTCTCGATCAGGGAAAGATCGTAGAAAAAGGCAGCCACGACGAACTGCTCGCCCAGAACGGCTTCTACGCAAGACTCTACAACGGCATGTTTGAACTCAGCTGAGGTGTACCGCCTGTTCATTCAGACACAGCCAGAAGAAATATTCCGCAAAGGAATAATGGATGATCAGATAAAAAATCAGACAGAGAACGAAAGCAAGGCTACTTTTTTGCCCGGACGGATCGTTCTCTGTCTTTTGTGTTCTGCAAAGAAATCCGGAAATACAAAAAGCAGAGAGCCGGAAAAACGTGCTCTCTGCATGATGGAATATTCGGAAGAATCAGACTTTGAATCCGGAAAACAGGGAAGAATAAGCTGGACTAGATCCAGGTGACCCGGCTTTCCTTGTTGCTGCGCACTTTGACAATATTTGCGCGGTGACGGTAAATGATCAGTGCTGTCAGCATCCAGCTTCCTGCAATCAGCAGAATATCCTGAGAGTTTGCCGACCAGTTCATAGACATGATCTGCAGCGAACTGCTCAGTGCGGCGCAGATTGAAGCAACGGAAACCCATTTGTACAGATACAGGATGATGAAGAACATCAGAATTGGAATCAGGAAGTACAGTCCGTTATGGAAGACGAAAACCGAGATGCCAAACAGGAACCCGTACATGCTTGCGACAGCTTTGCCGCCTTTGAAATGGGCGAAAACTGGATAGCAGTGACCGACGCAGCAGCAAAGTCCGCTGACCAGTGCGCAGGCCGGACTGACAAAGGATCCGATCCAGATCGCAGCCACGACTTTCAGTGCATCAAGAACGATAACCGAAACGCCTGCTTTTTTGCCGAGGACTCGTCCAGCGTTCGTTCCGCCAGGGTTGCCGGAACCATGCTTTCGAATGTCCGTTTTGTAAAAGACTTTGCCGATGACAATCGCAAACGGAATAGAACCAAGAAGATATCCGCCAAGACAGGATAAAATAAACCAGAGAATATTCATAAAGCCTCCAACAGCCATGCTGGCTGACTCAGACAGTATACGGGAAAAGGTGTCATTCTGTTTCTTTTGACTTTAAACTGCCTGAATCTATTGTAGCAGTCCGCCTTACGCCGTGATGCGTGATGCCAGAATGACGACGCATCGCAAAACCTCTGGATGCAGCCGCTGGAGCAGAAAGGGAAACCAGAATGAAACTCAGAATTGCCACGCCAGATGATGCGAAAAAACTCCAGAAGCTCTATGCCTGGTATGTCATCCACTCCGCTGCTACGTTTGAATGGGATGTTCCGGACGTTGATGAATTCAGAAGACGGATCGAGTCTACCCTGAAAGACTACCCGTATATCGTTGTCGAAGAAGACGGTGAAATCATGGGCTATGCCTATGTCAGTCCCTTCAAAGGAAGAAAAGCCTACGAATGGTCTGCAGAAACAAGCATTTACATCGCCCATGAAAGCCGTCAGAAGGGCTATGGTAGTCTGCTTTATAAGGCACTTGAAAAGATCATGCCATTGCAGAATGTCTGCAATCTGTACGCCTGCATTGCAAGACCCACTCGTGAGGATGATCCCCATCTCAGCATGGCCAGCATCTGTTTTCATCAGCTGCTCGGCTACAGACTGTGCGCTGAATTTGAAGGATGCGCTGTGAAATACGATACCTGGTATGACATGGTCTGGATGGGCAAACGGATCGCCCCGCTTGAAGAGCATCCAAAGCCTTTCCTTCCGTTTTCATCTCTGAACAGAGGTGAAGTGGAAAAGATTCTTGAACGCCTTTGCGACCAGTATGAAGAGAAACGCGAAGAGCACAGATAAGAAATTCAGATAGACAAATAAACAAAGAATCAGATCAACACATCAGAAGATAAACAGTTAAAGAATACAGACCAGAAGATACAGAAAAGCCGTCCGTCTATGCAGAAATCATCAGACTGCAAAGCCGGGCGGCTTTTTCAATGCATGAGTTTAAAGATGCAGGAACTGGATCAGGAACGTCCAGGCGAGTGAGTAGTAGGTGATAACACCGACCATATCGTTGACGGTCGTGATCAGCGGTCCGCTTGCAACGGCAGGGTCGACACCGATCTTGCGGAAGAACAGCGGAATCGTCGTACCGGTCAGAGACGAAATGACCATGGACAGCCACAGCGAGCAGCCGATGCAAAGGGAAATCGCATACGCCTGCCACCAGATATAGCCTTTGGCAAAGTGGATATACAGGCCAAGAACCAGGAAAGCCGTCAGACCGATCACAAAACCGTTGACAGCACCGACGCGGGCTTCTTTCCAGACGAGCTGCAGCTTCTGCTTTTTCGTCAGATTTTCATCCATCAGAACGCGGATCGTGACACCCAGAGACTGGGTACCGACGTTACCGGCCATGCCAAGAATCAGTGACTGGAACGCCATGATGATCGTAAGCTCGGCAACAACGTCCTCGAAAATCGAGACGACACTGGAAACGAGCAGACCCAGCAGAAGCAGAACAATCAGCCAGGGCAGACGTTTTTTCAAAGACTGGAAGAGCGTTTCTTCCAGATCTTCCTCCGCAGCCAGACCGGCGAAACGGGCGTAGTCTTCACCCATCTCTTCATCCATGACTTCCAGAAGATCCTGAGATGTGATGACACCAAGCAGCAGGTTGTCATTGTTTAAAACAGGAATCGAGTCCTCGTTATAGTCTTTGAGCTCTTCGACGACCCGGTCGATGGGCTCTGTGGCATAGACATAGGGATAGCTGGTTGTGATGACTTCTTCAAGAGGCGTATCGGCTCTTGAAATGATCAGATCTTTCAGTGAAACGGCACCAAAGTACATGCCGTTTTCATCCCGGACATAAATGGTCGAGATGTTGTCGTTGTCTTTGGCCTGCCGGATCAGATCCTTTGTCGCGGAGCGGACATCCAGTCCGCGGGGAACTTCAATATAGTTGGTTGTCATCTTCGAACCGATTTCATCATCATCGTAAGAGAAGATGACCGAAATCTTCTTGCGGACTTCCGGTTCCAGAAGTTCGAGAATGATTTCGCGTTTTTCTTTGTCGATTTCACGAAGCAGGTCGGCAGCCTTGTCTGTTTCCATCTCGTTGATGATGGCGATGATTTTTCGGATGTTCATCTCATTGATGAACTTGGCCTGCTCATCCTGATCGAGATACTCGATGATTTCAGTCAGGCGCTCGGTATCGAGCATGCGGTAAAGCTTTTCCCGCTCGAACTGCGAGAGTTCTTCAAACGCTTCGGCGATATCGTTGGCATGATAGTCATCCAGCTTTTCGCGCAGCATTTTCGGCGAATTGACTGTCCGGATGAGTTCCAGAATCTTATGCTCATAGCGCGGACGCGAATGGACCGTTTCTGTCTGAGGGGCTTCACTGACTGGAGCTGTTTTGTTTTCTTCCATGCAGAATTACCCCTTTCTAGATATGCATGATCTGAATCAGAATAATCCAGATCATCGAATAGTACGTAGTCGCACCGATCAGGTCATTGAGAGTAGTGATCAGCGGACCGGAAGCGGCAGCCGGGTCAATGCCGAATTTCTGGAAGACAACCGGAATGGCGGTACCGGTAAATGACGAAATAACCATACTGACCATCATCGCCAGCGCGATGCACAGCGCAATCGAATACGCCTGAATCCAGCTGTATCCGGAAGAGAAGTGGATAAACAGACCAAGAACCAGGGCCGATCCGGAGCCGATGATGCAGCCGTTGACAAAACCTGTCCTCGTTTCTTTGACGATCAGATACAGCTTTTCTTTTGTTTTCAGATCCGGATCAGACAGCACGCGGATCGATACCGCAAGGGACTGCGTACCGACGTTACCGGACATGTCAAGAATCAGCGACTGGAAAGCAACCGCGATTGTAACGGAAGCCACGACGCTTTCAAACAGTGAAATGACAGCCGAAACGCCAAGCGAAAGAACCAGCAGCAGAAGCAGCCACGGTGTTCGCTTTTTTAATGAGGCAAACAGAGATTCCTGCAGGTCTTCTTCTGCAGCAAGACCAGCCAGCCTTGCGTAGTCTTCAGACATTTCCTTATCGAAAACTTCGAGCAGGTCCTGTTTGGTGATGATACCTTCGATCTGGTTGTCATTGTTGAGGACAGGGATCGAATCCTCAGCATAGTCTTTAAGGTCGTCCATGATTGAGTCGATAGTTTCGCTTGCATAGACGATCGGGAAGTTGAGCTCGATGATTTCTTCAAGATTTTCATCGGCACTCGAGGCAAACAGATCCTGAATATGGATTGCGCCATAATACAGTCCGTTTTCGTCGATGACATACAGAACGGAAATATTGTCGGTGTTGGACTGACGAGTCTGATCGCGCAGAGAGCGCATGGCTTCTTTGATCGAGCTGTTTTTTCGGATTTCAATGAAATCGGTACTCATGACCGAACCAATTTCTTCCTCGCCGTACGCATAAATCCGAGCGATCTTCTTTCTCAGATCTGAGTCAAGAAGCTCGATAATGACATCCCGGCGGGTGCGGCTCATGTTTTTTAAGATGCGCCCTGCGTCCTGCGGTTCCATTTCGGAGAGGATCGCAATGGCTTTTTTGATGTTGATATTATTGAGATAGTCGGCCTGCTGATCTTCATCCAGATAGGAAATAACTTCAGCAAGTCTCTGTGCATCCAGCAGTTTGAAGAGCTTTTCGCGCGAAACATCGTCGAGGCGGGTAAACGCATCGGCGATGTCGTTGGCATGGAACTCTTCAAGCCGGTCGCGCATGACTTTCGGCGAAAGCTTCTGCGCGATCAGCTGGACAATTTCGGTATCGTAATCCGGGCGTGAAGCCATCGGATTTGCGTTAGCCGAATGATTCAGTTCATTCATATTCCCTCCTACAGGGCAGAAGGAATTAAATGGTCGGAAGGTCTGCCCCGTTTCTGTGCACTAAGTCCGGAGCAGGATCGTCGTTTAACATAGGGGCTCACCTCGCTTTCCGCTTCATTATAGGTCAAAGAACCGGAGAACTGAGAACGGATGAGCGCCAAAAAGTGAAATTCCTTTTCTCTCTCTTTACTCTCTCTCTTTACTCTCTCTCTTCACACAATGGTGCAGACGCCTGGCAGAAACCGGAAACCGTCCGGGAATAAACGCTCAGAAAGGCGAATCATCACTCGACAGCCAGAAGGTCAGATAAAAAGACACAAATAATATAGAGAAAAGACACCAGCAGAAAAGCAGGTGCCAGCGCACAGACCATCAGACAGACCAGAACACCCAGCCACGAAAACAGCACCCAAAGAGAACTGACGCATTGAATCGGGGTTCTTTGCGGTTCTGTGACAGAATAGAAGAAGCGAAAGGAAGTTTTCCCATGAAATGTCCAGTATCCAAACGCTGCGGCGGCTGCGAGCTGCTGAGCACTGCATACGAAAAGCAGGCAAAACTCAAGCAGGAACAGGTCCAGGATCTGCTTGATGAAGCCAGACTGAAAATGACAGCTGCTCAGCCGGTGATGGCGCAGTCTGCCATTCAGTACCGCAACAAAGTCATTTACGGATTTGCGAAAGATAAAAATAAAAAGATTTATTCCGGGCTCTACGAGCCGGGAAGCCACCGGGTCATCAACACGAGCGGCTGCCGCATGCAGCCAGACCTGGTGAATGAAATCCTCGATGAGATCACAAAGCATGTCGATTCGATGAAAATTGAACTGTATTCTCCCCGGACAGGTACCGGCGTTCTGCGCCACGTGCTGATCCGCTATGCCCAGAAGACACAGGAAGTCATGGTTGTCTTCGTTACGGCAGGCCGTGATTTCCCATCCCGCAAAAACATGGTCCGTGCGCTTCGCGAGAAATTCCCGCAGATCCGCACGATTCTCCAGAATATCAACCCGCGCGATACCTCAGTCGTTCTGCAGGATGAAACGATGATTCTGTATGGTCAGGGCGTCATCACAGACGAACTCTGCGGCCTGAATATCTCGTTTTCCGCTTCATCGTTCTATCAGATCAACCATGATCAGTGCGAAGTACTCTACCGCATGGCTGATGAAATGCTCGGCCTTGACGGAACACAGGAAGTTCTCGATACCTACTGCGGCGTAGGCACAATCGGTCTGGTTCTTTCCAGACATGCCAAGCAGGTCATGGGCGTTGAGATCAACCCGGAAGCTATTGAAAACGCCAGAGAAAATGCCCGCAATAACCACATTGACAACATCCGCTTTATGGCGATGGATTCCACGGCGTTTATGAAAGAAGCCAGACGGACCCATAAGCATTTCGATGCGATCGTCCTCGATCCGCCTAGAGCCGGTACGACACGCGACTTTATCGAATCCGCCTGCAGCCTGAAACCACAGCAGATTCTCTATATTTCCTGCGATCCAAAAACGCTCGTACGCGACCTCGTATTCTTTAAGAAAAACGGCTATGTTTCCGATGAAGTCCGTCTTGTCGACATGTTCCCCAATACGAAACACATCGAGAGTGTAGTTCTGCTGACACCATCCAAAGCCGGAGCAAAAAACGCCTTAAGCAGCGCTTTGCCAAAAGGACCGAAGACTGTCCAAAAGAAAACGACTGCAAAAGCAGCCGACAAACCCAAACAAAAGAAAGCTTATGAAGACCTGAATCCTTACGAAAAGGCACTTCTCGAACTGAAACGGTCCAAAAAGAACAAAAAACGCTAATAACGAAGATCACCCGGGAAAGTTAAGATTCCCGGGTGAAATTGTCTTATAGACGATAACTCCCACGATTTTTGACTCTAATTAGTCCCAATTTCGTGGGAGTTATCGTTTAAACCATCTCAGCCTTTGGACAACGACGGCTTCATTTTTCCAGCAAAAAAGTCTGGACATCATCTTACAGCTTCGGGACTCAACCAACGCTTTAAGAAATAGATCCAGACTTTCGACTTTTATCTTCCCGGGCACAGATTTCACAGTCTGAGACACTCTTTTGCCACACATGGTCAAGATGAACTGCAGTCTGTTTATTCTAAAAGCAGTTTTAGGCCATTCCTCTATAGCTTCAACCGCTAAATACGTTCACATCAAGGAATCCCACTTGATCCAGCTTGGATCCCCGTGTGATTCATGGGAAGGAGAAAAACATGGCAAGTGAATACCAATCAATTCTCAAAGAAATCATATCTGATCGGATCGAACGTGACAACCTGGATCTTTCCACACTTGATCAAAAAACTGCCAAAGTATTTCGAGATATTTGCGACTGTCATACTGTTACGCGGCACGTTATATTGCTCGAAAACCCAGCAGCCAAGTCACAATAAATTGCATGCCTGCCTGGACGGGTATGCAATTTATTGTGACTCTCTTCTGTAATTCAATTTGAAGAATAACAGGCAGTTGTCAAAACTGGGTTTAAATTCAGCTGCGGCAAAAAGAAGAAAACAGGATCCCAGAAAATCAATACGAAGGTCGACTTGCATTTTGATTTCCTTACTATTCCCTAATCTTTTGCGATTCGCCTAATTAGTGGTACGTTTTAGGAGAATATAGAATACTTAGGGGAATAATATGAGAAAATTTGATTATGATAAATTAAAAGAAATACATTGGGATAGCGAAATCATCAATCTGGTCGGTCAGATCCATGAATACAAGGGACGACAGGAACTCTATACGAAACAGAAACCAGAACAAATGGCTCGCTTGATTGAAATCGCCAGAATCCAAAGTACGGAAGCTTCGAATGCGATTGAAGGAATCAGGACGACGAATACTCGTCTTCGACAGTTGATTGAAGATAAAACTGCTCCAAAAAACCGGGATGAAGAAGAAATCATGGGATATCGAGATGTATTGAATACTATTCATGAGAACTATGAATATATTCCGCTTCGACCCAGTTACATTCTCCAGCTCCATCGTAATCTGTTTCAATATTCAGAAAAAGGTATAGGCGGTCAGTTTAAAAATGTTCAGAATTACATCAGTGCAACAGACAGAAACGGGAATTCATTTGTTCTTTTTACTCCTGTTTCACCATGGGAAACACCTCAGGCTGTTCGTGAGATCTGTACTGCCTTTGAAAAAGCTAAAAATGAAAATGAAATTGATCCGCTGCTTCTGATCCCAGTTTTTATTCATGATTTTCTCTGCATTCATCCCTTCAATGATGGTAACGGCAGGATGAGCCGTCTGTTGACAACGATGCTCTTATACCAGAGCGGCTATATGGCAGGAAAGTATATATCTTTAGAAAAGATGCGCCCGACAAAAGTAACAAATAGCTGAAGTGTGTTCATAAATCTTGG
>Strawberry_p1__coassemble_2772_pt1 | contig 11865 bp, 8 predicted proteins | sample Strawberry_p1__metabat2_high_PE_023 | metagenome-assembled genome bin Strawberry_p1
GCACCTCAGAAAACTTTATAGGCCTGTGCCCACCTCAAGAAATTTTAGATTGTCAGATGAACAGGAAATGAAAGCGCTTGCAACAGAAAAAGGCAATGTATTGAAAGTAAAGAGACTTCTTTTCAGAAAAGATGTCCTTTTCCTGCAGAAGACCGTACCTTTTGTCCCTTGTGATTCTCAAAGTCACAGGAGAACCCGCTGCAAACGGTCCTGAAGCAGACTGATTGTGCAGCTTAGCGCTTTTCTATGTATAAACCGGCAGAGCAAAGTTCTGCTGGAAAAGAGAAAAAGAAGGCAGGGAAATGCTGAGAACCCTGCCTGGAAAGGAACGATCTATGAAACGACCAGGACGACTGATGCTCATGCTTGGGCTGATGAGCTCCGTCAGTGCAAGTACGGTTCTGCCGCTTGCTGAAAACCTGATTCTGCCCCTGTATGCCAGGGACGCAGAAGAATCGCAGGTGATTCAGGCAACGGATTACGGTGCTGACCCGACGGGTACGAAAGACTCAACGCAGGCAATTCAGAAAGCTCTTGCGGCCGCAAAAGAACTGCGTGAGACTTCCGGAAAACCCGTTACAGTTTCCTTTGAAAAGGGCGAATACCAGATTTATAAAGACTTTGCGCAAAAGCGGGAGATTCATACCTCCAACACCAGTTCGACCGACTATCCGACTAAAACGATCGGAATCCTGATTGAAGAGCAGCAGGATCTGACCCTTGAGGGTAACGGTTCACTGTTCATGATGCATGGAAACATGATGGCTCTTGCGGTTAACCACTCGAAGAACATCACCCTGCATGATTTCTCCTGGGATTTTGCGGTTCCGACAACGTCCGAAATGACTGTTTCGAGAATGTACTCGGAAAACGGCAAAGATGTTACGGAATTCTATATTCCAAAGACTTTCCCGTATCAGATCGACGGTACGACGTTCAAATGGACGAGTGAACCTTCTCCATATACAGGAAAGACCTACTGGACCAAAACCGGTATCCACGAAAATACCTATGCGATTTCTGCGACCGATGCGACCGGCGAATTCACCCGCCGTTTTGGAACGAATGCAGAAAATCCGTTTAATAACGCCACGTCCATTACGCCTGTAGAAGGAACCGATGGAACAGTCGTTAAGATTGTCTACAATTCTTCCCGTCCTTCCATGCAGAAAGTCGGCATGACTCTCCAGTTCAACTCCGCAGCTGTCCGTGAAACAGCCGGTGCTCTGATCTGGGAATCTGAAAATGTGACTGCACGCAAAGTGAACGTCCATTACATGCACGGCTTTGGCTGGCTGCTGCAGATGGCCAAAGACGTTTCCTTCTATGAATGTTCCATGGAACCGCGCGAGAATTCCGGCCATATCGTTGCAAGCTACGCAGACGGTATTCATGCTTCCGGTGCAGCCGGCAAGCTGGTCATTGAAAACTGCCGGTTTGCGGCTCTTCATGATGACCCGATCAACATTCATGGAACATTCACCCGCGTCGAACGGAAAATTGACGATCACAAGCTCCAGCTCAAGTACATTCATAACCAGCAGGGCGGATTCCCGCAGTTCCATGTCGGCGATGAAGTTCAGTTCTTCTCGAGAGACCTGCTGCAGTCTGCAGACAATGAAACGGTCTATACCGTTAAAAACGTGATCTCCAATCCTGGCGAAGACGGAAACGATCTCAAGACGATGGTCATCGAATTTGATCAGGAACTGCCTTCCTATCTGAGCGATAAGATCGGCTCTGAACCAAAATACGTTGCCGAAAACATCACCTATACGCCGGAAGTAACCATCCGCAACAACACATTCAGAGATCTTGCGGCACGTGCAATCCTCTGTACAACCCGCAAGAAAACGCTGATCGAAAACAATACGTTCTACAACACATCCATGGCGACGATCTTCCTGTCCAACGACTCCGACCAGTGGTATGAGTCCGGACCGATCCGTGACATGACGATCCGCAACAATACGTTCTATATCAAGGATTCCGGTGAAAGAGGCTGGGAATACCGCTCGGCGATCTATATTCATCCAGTTACCAAAAACGGCGGTCTGCCGGATTACACCAGTCCGATCCATAAGAACATCACGATCGAAAACAATACCTTCCATATGGATTCGGATACGGTTGTCAAAGCAGAAAGCGTTGAAAACCTCACGATCCGCAACAACAACATTCTCCGTACCAACCCGAATCTGACCTTTAATATTCCGGATGCCAGAAAGTCGGTTAATCTTTCCGCTGGCGGAAGTACACAGGCATCGGTCAGCCTGAGCGGTTCTTCCCGTACAGGCAACACGGAAAACATGTATGAGTTCACCAAGTCGAAAAATGTCGTCATCGACTCGAACACCTATGACAATGGTCAGAAACTCTACGCTTACCGTGACAATACGCCAGAAGACCAGATTCATATCACCAACGATGCCGTCACGCTGACTACATCGAAAACCGGAGCGGCTTCTGCAGCTGCAGGCGCAGTGCATTATGTATCTACTGATCCTGCCATTGCTTCTGTCGATAACTCCGGAACTATTACCGGACGTTCTGCAGGTGAAGCGGAAGTCTATGCCTGGACGGAATGGAACGGCTCCATGCTTTACTCCGAACCGATTTCTGTCCGTGTCTCGGACAGCGCAGCAGCTTCTTCTGTCGTGATTGATCAGGCAGACAACACGACGATCACTGGAACAGGAACATTTACTGCCAGACATGATGCTGGCGAAACTGTTACATGGAGTGTCAGTACGCTCGATGGCAGCGCAACAGATCTGGCTTCCATCACAAGTGATGGTGTCCTTACAGCACAGAGCGGAATTTACCGAATTACTGCAAGCACGTCTTCGGGTTCGGATTCGCGCTTCGTTCTGGTCAACACCGGCAAATCATCCGGCCTGACTCCGGGCATGTCTGTTACCCGTCAGAATGACAAGCTTACGATCAGTGAAGGTTCTGCCACAATCAAGCTGGAAACTGGCGACCTTTACGAACAGACCAATACGGTCAAAAACCTGATCCTCTACGATCTTCCAGCTGGAACGACGAACTTTGCGACTTCTGTTCATGTCACCGGTCTGCCTGTCAAAGAGTCCGGTCAGTGGGATACTGCAAGCTTCCTGGCCTATGGAGATGATGACAACTATCTCTCCCTTGGCAAAAAATCGCATTACGACGGAATCGCAACGGTTGAGGAAACCGGCGGCAGCGCAGCGGAAAAGGGAGACAGCGCAGCACAGAATAACCTCACTGAAGCATACCTGGCTTTTGTCAGAGAAGGCGATACCGTTCACACCTACTGGAGTACGGATGGAACGAACTATACTGCTGTTCGGGATCTGTCTGCTTCCATGCTGAATGGAAAGAGTGTGCGGATCGGCTTTGCGGGCTGGCATACAAACGACCGCTCGAAATCTGTAACATTCGATCAGTTCCGCTTCCTTGCAGGATCTACTGATGTGAATGCTCTGTCTGCCACAGATCCAATCGCCTTTGAACACGGCACAGCCGGTACTCCGGTGATTTCCAATGCAGCGCTTACTGCAGCTGCCCCAGAAGCCGGAAAGCCGGTAACGCTGAGTTTTGATGCAACCAAACCAGAGGGCAGTGCAGAGGGAACAACCCGCGTTCTCTGGAAACTGACCGATGCAGAGGGCAAAGTACTCTCTTCTACGGTTAACAATCAGACAACATATACGCCAGCACAGCCAGGAAAGCTGAGTGCGACGATTTACCATACGTCTGCAGCCGGCATCCCTGCTGAACCGGTTACGACCGATGCTATTGACATTGCACAGCCGGCTTCTTCAACGATCCAGTCGATTGTTGTTAACGGTCAGACTGTCTGGAGCGCATCGGATGATGCACCGGCAGAAGCTTCGATCCGTGTTCCGGCCATCAGCTCTAAAGCAGAAATCCGTGCTGAAGGTGCAGGAAGCGGATGGAAACTCAATGGCCAGACGCAGAACGCATCCTCTGCAGCCGTAAATCTTGGCGATAAAACAAGCTGGACGATTGCTAATGCGGATGGCTCATCGCCAGTTGCCCTGACGATTGAACAGGCCGATGACAGCGCCTGCGCGATTACTGATCTGAAGGTGAACAACGAAGCGTTCACACCCAATACTGTTGAGATGGTTACAGACTCCAATACGCTGGCGATCTCGGCTTCTTCCGCAAAAACAGCTGCTGTCTCGCTCTACAGTGCACTGAACCCGGCAGCACTTGCTTCGGCAGAAGCTGGCCAGCCTCTTTCGGCCAAGATCACTCTGAAGACAGGCATGAACTCCTTCATTGTTTCGAGCGCTGCTGAAGATGGAATTTTCATGGACAAGAAACTCGTTCATATCCTCTATGCTCCGGATACAAACGCTAAAGTGACGTCTGTAAAACTCAATAACGCAGAACTGAACAAAGATGCACCGAACAATCTGGATGATGAACAGACTGTCTTTGCGCTCCATACAGAATTCACAGGTGCTTCCTGCCATGCTTACCTCAATGGCAAAGAAGTCGCTCTGGACGATAAAGGCGAGGCCCTTTTAAGCGGTCTGAAACCTGGCGTCAATGAGCTGACGATCAAAGCCATTGCAGCTGACGGCATTTCCAAAGACATCCGTACCTGCACGCTCTACAAATCCGATGAGAAGAATGCAGGCATCTATTCGATGACAGTGGATGGAAAGACAACCCTTAACCCGACTGAGGAAACCTATTCCATGACCACGAACAAGTCGAACTTTGAAGTCCGGATTCAGGCTATGGATCCGAGTGCCACTGTCGCAATCGATGATGGTGTGAACTATATCAGAGGCACTGGTTCTGCCACGCTGAATGCTTCACTCTTTGATGGAAGCCAGAGCGTTACAGTTCAGGTGTTCTCCAAAGACGGACAGGTATCGAAACGGCTCAGTCTGGACTTCGAGTATGCAGAATACCTTTCGGATCTTAACTGGTCTGCAGACTCCACAGTTGGCTATGACACCATTCAGAAAGACAAATCGTCAAGCGGCGCTCCGATTACGCTGTGCGATGAAGAGCAGAACGGCGTTGTTTATGAGCGCGGAATCGGCTCGCATGTCAATACGAACATTATCTTCACGATCCCGGCAAACAAGTACTCGGCTCTTACCGGTGCGGTCGGTGTTGACTACGTCAAACACAATTCGATTTATGCCAACATTACCTTCAAGATTCTGACTGGCTCCACAGAAGCCTTTAATTCGGGCTCGATGACCGGCACAACGCCGCTTAAAGAATTCAGCATTCCTCTTGATGGCGTAACGCAGATCACGCTCAATGCAACCCAGCCTTCCAACAACTGGGATGGACATGCCGACTTTGCGGACTGCAGGCTTGCCATGGAACTGCCAGAACTGGCTGAAGCGAATCTCAATCTCACCGAGCTCAATGAATGGATCGTCAAGATTCCGCCTGTTGCACTCGATGGCGTTAATCCGGATACGCTCAAAGCCTGGAGCGATGCGGTTGCAGCTGGAACAGAACTGAGAAAAGATGTGCTCACTAATGCAGACAGCACCGCTACACAGGCACAGGTCGATGCTGCAGCAGCTGCATCCGTACTGCATGGAAGCGATCACTGGCGGCGAAGTGGAAACTCTGAACTACTCGCTCCTTCAGACTCTCGTCAATGAATGCGCCGACATTGATCTGAACGACTATAACGAACAGACACACGGTACGTTCGCTGCGGATTACAGCGCTGCTTCTGCCATGGTTTCCGGACACAGTGCAAAAACGCAGGAAGAGATCAATACGATGTGCAAGACCCTGCATGCTTCACTGCTTGCTCTGCGCCTTAAACCGAGTGCAGACGCATTGAACGGACTGAAATAATCCAGAATTCATCCTTGCTGGTATTCATCCAGATGCTTCGCATTAAAAACTGAAACACTGCGCCGGACGCTTCTGAACCTGGATTCAGAAACGTCCGGCGCTTCTTTTGCACCTTCGCGTTTTGTCAGAAGGGAATAGAGGTATCTACCTCCGTCTGTGAGATGCCCAGCCGGGCGTAAGGGTTCTGGCATAATCCATGGACTGCTACGATGAAAAAAGATGAACGAATAAAGAGAAGACGGGGGAGAAGAAAGATGGACGAACAGAACACAGTGCAGGTACTGAATCCAGAAGCAGATAACACACAGCCGCAGAGCTGCAGGCTCGATGAACAGTCGGTCTGCTTTAGCTTCCGGTATCTGACACAGAACCGGAAACACAATTTTGAATTTCTTGGCAGCGGGGATGGGGCAAGACTTGCCAGACGGCTTCTGACTTCGCTTGCAGAGATATCCCGCTTTACCTGGAGCGAGCTTGAACGCAAAGGAAAGATGCATGGCGGCTATGAAGAGATTCCAGCTTCAAAACTTCGAGCAGAGATTACAGATCAGATTGACCTTGATCTCCCGGAAGATCTGCAGCTGCTTGTCTTTCGCTTTGGAAACGGGCGGATGCTTGGGATTAAAGATCCGTCATGTACTTCTGTATTCTTTGTCCTTGGCTTTGACTGGGACTATTCGCTCTACAATCATGGCAGCTGACTCGAATGAAAAAAACGGACCAGAGAAGTGTTTCATCTTCTCTGGTCCGTTTCTGTTTATGGCGATGCTTTTAAATTGTTGGGGATCAGTTGCGGCTAGGCATGCAGGAAGCAACGGCTGCAGCCATTGTAGAAAGCGGCATCGTCTGCAGAACGACTCGACCTTGTCCTGTAATGACAGTGTTGAAGAAGCCTTCGCCGCCTAAGAGCTTGTTTTTGATTCCTTTTACGCTGACGACATCAATGGAGCAGGTTGAATCGATCATCGCAACGTTTCCAGTATCGACGACAAGCTGTTCGCCCTTTCCAAGGGTGTATGTGCACTCGGAACCATCGATTTCCAGGAATACAGTTCCCGGACCGGTGATCTGCTGCATGACGAAGCCCTCACCGGAGAAGAAGCCGCTCATGCCTTTCTTCTGGAAAAAGGTCGACAGGGTAACGTTCGGGGTGCTGGCCAGGAAGGCGCGCTTCTGAGCGACGATGGACTGACCCATCTGCAGGGTGACTGCTTTGATGCTTCCGGGGAAGGAAGAGCCAAAGGCGATCATGCCCGGATACTTGCGGGAAGTGTAGACGTTCTGGAAAATGCTTTCGCCAGTGAACATCCGTCCAAATGCAGTGCCGATGCTTGCACCGCGGGTTTCCATTTCCATATTCGGGGTCATCCAGACCATGGCACCTTTTTCGGTTATCATGGATTCTTCAGCGTTCAGATCGCAGATGACACATGGAAAGTCGCCGCCGATAATCTGATAATTCATAATTTCCTCCGTTGGCATCCTGCCTCCGTTCTCTTGCGAACATTGCAGAATGCATCCTGCAAATATGATTTCACATGGAGGATAGGTGAACAATCCGCCAGAGAATACTTTGCCAACTTTGCGCACCATCTGTTCGAAAACGACCTGTTCTGCTCTTTTTCTTCCCTGAATTAAGGGGAATGCTTCAGTCAGAGGGCTCATCAGTCAAAAAGTAACATAAACAGAGTCACTTCAAGCACGCAATACGTCCTGAATCCGTTCGTAAAGATCAGTGAAGGTATGAACAAACGGTCCGCTCTGCTCTTTTTTCAATTGATTGTCCTGCGGCTTCCGGCTGACCCAGATGGCGTCCCAGTCCATTTTCTTAGAGGGCAGGATATCCCACCAGTAACCGGCCGCGACATGAATATGGCATGCATTATCCAGACCGAATTTCTCTTCGGCCTGTTCGAAAAAGGAGAGGACCGGTTTGTAGCAGCGGGTCTGGGAAGCAATCAGCGTTTCATCAATCAGACCGTCCAGTGCTTTAAGATGGCGCTCCATCAGCTGTGGGCAGGTATTGGAAAGAACAATGAGTGCCCATCCGTCTGCTTTAAGCTGTTCAAGAACGGGGAGCACATCTTCAAAGGGCTGAAAATCCTTATATGCATTCCAGAGGATATCTGCGTTTCTCTCAAAGACATCGACCCCCAGCTCAGAATCCATTGATCGCAGCACTTCAAGAGCCAGAGCATCAAAAGGTTTGAAGTCGCGTTCATACATCTGTTCGTTTTCACATTTCTCATAGAGTGCGAAGCTCTATTTGGGATCCAGACCATGACGGTCTGCAATCTGCTCAATGGCAAGTCTTGCCGGAGAGGTATCAAGCAGCGTGCCATAGCAGTCAAAGGTCAGAATTCTGTTCATCTCTTTTCCCATTTCTTTCTCTTTCATAGCTCCTCCATTTATTTGGATAGAACGGGTTTAGCATCAGCCGGTTATATTCAAAAAAATCCGCGATGCTCTAAGGCAAGGCGGATCAGTCTTCTTCAAGAATGTGGGCGAGGGCAACTTTGATGACGGAATGAATGTGTTCGTCATCGAGCGAATAATAGACGGCTTTTCCGTCTTTTCGGCTTTTGACCAGTTTGGCGCTTTTGAGTGCACGCAGCTGGTGGGAGATGGCCGAGCGGGACATGCCGACCAGACTCGACAGATCGGAAACGCACAGTTCCTTCTGTTCGAGCGCAATCAGCAGGCGCAGTCTTGTCGGATCACCCATAACCTTGTAAAAATCAGCGAGTCTCTCAAGAATGGCGGTTTCAGGCATGCTCCGGCAGGCGGCTTCTACCGCTTCCTGATCCTGAATCTCGTACATGGGCTCGCAGCGTTCTGTCTTATCCATGCCCCTATCATAACCCATTTGGCAAATCTCCGGATTCTGGCGGCTGAAGAATACAGAAAGGAACGCTTCAGACCTTTTTACTGTCCGTGCAGAGGAGCATCGCAAAGGAAGAAAAGAGAGAAGAAAAGACCATAAATAAATTCCGGAAAAAAACGGAAAAAAAGGGGATGCATCTCTTGCACACAGGCAGGAACCGTCTATAATGGACTTACAAACAGTTGAACAAGTGTTCAACTGTTAAACTGAAAAAGGAACATATGATCATCCGGTCCGCATGGACCCAAAGGAGAAGAACAATGAAAAAGACATACAAAATTGAAGTTGACTGCCCGAACTGCGCTGCAAAACTGCAGAAATGTGCAGAGAACACACAGGGTGTAGAAAGCTGCACCGTCAACCTGATGACACAGAAACTCGTCATCAATGCACCGGCAGAAGAGCAGAGCGAGATCATCGATTCGATTGTTAAGCAGATGAAAAAGATCGACGATGACGTTGTGATCTACTGTTAATATCATGACAAAAAAGCAGAAGAAAAATCTGCGCCGCATTCTCATCAGCGGCGCACTCTACTTGGTTCTGGCCCTGTCGTCGATCTGGATTTCCTGGCAGCCTGTTCTGCTCGCTCTCTGCTACCTGGCAATCTATATCTATATCTCGCAGGATGTTCTGAAACAGACCTGGAAAAATATCCTGAACAAGGATTTCATGGATGAGAACTTTCTGATGACAATTGCTTCGCTTGGCGCATTCGCTCTTGGCGAATACTCCGAAGCTGTAGCAGTTATGTTGTTTTATCAGGTTGGTGAATGGTTCCAGTCCTATGCGCTCGAACGCTCGAGAAAGAGCATTTCCGCGCTGATGGATATCCGTCCTGAATATGCCAACCTCGATGTGGACGGCAAGATTACTGAAGTCGATCCGGAAGAAGTCAAGATCGGTCAGACGATTGTCATCAAACCCGGTGAACGTATCCCGCTGGATGGTGTCGTTCTTTCCGGCACCGGTTCAATCGATACCTCAGCATTGACTGGCGAAAGCGTACCGCGTACGGTCCGTGAGGGCGAAAGCGTCATTTCCGGCTGTATCAACCAGAGCGGCGTTCTTCATGTACGTGTCACCAAAGAATATGCTGACTCCACAGTCGCCCGTATTCTGGATCTGGTCGAAAACGCTACGGACAAGAAGAGCCGTTCCGAACAGTTCATTACCAAGTTTGCCCGCATTTATACACCAGTCGTTGTCTACTCGGCGATCGCACTGGCCATCATTCCTTCGCTCTTTACCGGTGACTGGGCAACCTGGATCTACCGTGCGCTGGAATTCCTTGTTATTTCTTGCCCGTGTGCGCTTGTTATTTCCGTACCTCTGGCTATGTTTGGCGGAATCGGCGGCGCATCGAAATGCGGAATCCTGGTCAAGGGAAGTACCTATCTGCAGGATCTTTCCGATGTAAAGACTATTGTTTTTGATAAGACTGGTACCCTGACAAAAGGTACCTTTGAAGTAACGCAGGTTACTCCTGTTTCCGTATCTTCTGAAGAACTGCTCCGTCTTTGCGCGAGAGCTGAATCGTTCTCGACCCATCCAATTGCACTGAGTATTGAACGCGCTGCGAAACTTGAAAATCCGCAGGAAGGCGTTTCGAATGTTCAGGAAGTTGCCGGCAAAGGCCTGATTGCTAATGTTGACGGCGTCTCTGTTGCCGCAGGCAACCGCAAGCTGATGGAATCGCTTGGCGTTCCTGCTAACGATCTGCCGGAAGGCACCGGCTTTGGTACCATTGTTTACGTTGCGAAAGACGGCATGTTCGCTGGTACGATTGAGGTTGCCGACGAACCAAAAGAAGAAACAAAAACGATTGTTCAGCTTCTTCGCAAATACGGCGTTCAGCGCTTTGTCATGCTGACCGGCGACTCTGAAACTGTCGCAAAAGCTGTTGCCGATTCGACTGGCATTGATGAAGTTCATGCTCAGCTTCTGCCAGAACAGAAAGTTGAATGGCTGGAGAAAATCCTGGCTGACCGTACTGGCAAGCTCGCCTATGTCGGCGATGGCATCAACGATGCGCCGGTTCTTGGCATGGCTGATGTCGGTATCGCAATGGGTGCTCTTGGCAGCGATGCTGCAATTGAAGCAGCAGACGTTGTCCTGATGGATGACCAGCTTGATTCGCTGATTACCGCAATTCAGATTTCCCGCAAGACCATGGGCATTGCCCGTCAGAATATCGTCTTTGCGATCGTCATCAAAGTTCTGATGCTGATCCTTGGCGCTCTGGGCATTGTCAACATGTGGGGTGCCGTCTTCGCCGATGTCGGCGTATCGGTGCTGTGCATCCTGAATGCGATGCGTGCCCTTTCGGTTCGCAAGTTCCGTGTAAACGCTCCGCAGCTCAAATAGCTGACAGACTGTTTTACACACAAACAGAAAAGAAACAGAAATACAGACAAGGCCGCTCAGTTTCCATGCTGAGCGGCCTTTGTGCGTCTGTTATTGAATAGAAAGAAATAGACAGGATTGTCTTTCTAGTCAGGGAGAACCTGTTCAAGAAGACGGAAGACATTTCCGCCCATCGCAAGTGCAATGTCGTTTTCACTCCAGCCATCTTCTTTAAGCGCATTTGCAAGCTTCTGCATCTGCGACGCGTCCTGGATTTCCACTTTAGAGTGAATGCCGTCAAAATCCGTTCCGATGGCACAGATTTCAATGCTTCCAACGGCTTTGAGGTGATTGAGATGGCGGACCATATCTTCAATGTGCGAGATGTCATCGTCATTTTCTTTCAGGAAGTCTGCACAGAAATTCAGACCGATGACACCGCCGGTTTTCGCGATGGCTCTGATCTGCTCATCACTCAGATTGCGGCTGACTGTGCAAAGAGAGCGGCAGTTGGAATGGGAAGCGATCACAGGCTTTTTCGCAATCTCCATCAGATCCCAGAACGCTTTATCGCCTAAATGGGAAACATCGACGAGGATGCCGAGTTCTTCGCATTTACGGACATATGCTTTTCCGTATTCGCTCAGTCCGCGCTCGGTTTCAAGATGGAAAAGCGGGGCAGGCGAGCGGTAATCGACTTCTTCGAGATCTTCAAAAGAAATGTTCGGATAGCCAATCGCATTGGGATAGTTCCAGGTGAGCGCAATGAGTCTTACGCC
>Strawberry_p1__coassemble_2778_pt1 | contig 11782 bp, 7 predicted proteins | sample Strawberry_p1__metabat2_high_PE_023 | metagenome-assembled genome bin Strawberry_p1
GATGATTACTGGCAATGGAACTGTTCTGATACCTTTCAGACTAAAAAGCCTCTGCCGTTTACAGCAGAGACTCTGGAAATTCATTGTCTGTCCACCCTGCCATGAATAAGCGCAGGCAGGGGCAGGATGATTCAATTCAGCTAATCAAGAGACTCAAGATCGTATTTTTCAACGAACTGTCTGAGTCCATCCAGTGAGTAATTGTCTTCTGTATGATCGAGAAGATTGACGTTCTCCTGCGATTCAATGAAATACAGTGCAGGTGTCCGGTTGACGCCGGCTGTCAGATAATTCAGCATTGTTTCCCGTTCGTCATCCGGGTACATAGCTTCCGCTTCCGTCAGAGAAACTTCATAAATCGTCAGCGGATGCTCTTCAAGATACGGATTCAGGATCTCATCAAACTGGGCACAGTACTCGCAGTCATTTTTCGTATAGAGCAGCACAAACTGCTCATCAGCGTTTTTCTTCTGCAGAGCTTCATACAGCGTAACTGGAATCCGTTTCCCTGCTCCGGTTTTTTCCGCAGCCGCGGATGCAGTTTTTGATTCCTGTACTGATGAATCCGGTGCAGAAACTGATTCAGAACCGGAAACCGAGCCTGAATCCTGGGCGTTATTTGCAGTCGTACATCCAGTGAGAACTGTTGCCAGCAGAATCGAAGCGCTCAGCAGCCGTTTCATTTTTTTATATTCAGTCTTTCTCATTTCTATTCCCTCATTTATTTCTGATTCTTTCTGTGATTGTCCTTTCAGGCAGACCTTCTATGACTTTCACAGATTTTCTTCATCCTTGCAACCCTGTTTGTGTACCAGATCGCTTCTGTCCTGATCCATCCCTCCGAACGCAGAAAACCGGCTCTTCATTACGAAGAACCGGTTTTGTTGTAAATCTTAGTCAGCTATTGATTAAGCAGTCGGCTTAGAGGCCTTCTTTTTCGATGGCTTTCAGACGATCTCTGCGACGTTTAGCGTCAGCAGCTGCTTTAGCGAACATAGCGTCAGACTCTTCTTTGCCTTTCAGTTTAGCAAGCTGAGCGTAACGTGCTTCTTTGAGCATGAAGGCTTCCATCTTGGAGTAGTCAGGCTCTTTCTTGGAGTCGATTGTGAGCGGATGTTCTTTGTTATCCGGGTTGTAACGGTACAGATCAACATAACCGCACTCAACAGCTTCTCTCTGAACCTGCTGATGGTTGCCGAGTCCGCCTTTGATACCGTGCTCAGCGCAAGGTGCGTAAGCAATGATCAGCGACGGTCCGTCGTAAGCTTCAGCCTCCTGGAAGGCTTTCAGTGTCTGCATCTTGTCAGCGCCCATGCAAACGGAAGCAACATAAACGTGTCCGTAAGTCATAGCGATCTGGCCAAGGTCTTTCTTCGCAGTGGTCTTACCGCCAGCAGCGAATTTAGCAACAGAAGATCTTGGAGTGGATTTGGAAGCCTGTCCACCAGTGTTGGAGTAAACTTCGGTATCCAGAACGAGAACGTTAACGTTTACGTTATTGGCAAGAACGTGGTCAAGTCCGCCGTAGCCGATATCGTAAGCCCAGCCGTCGCCGCCGACGATCCAGTTGGATTTGTCAACGAGGTCGTAGCCCGCAAGGCTCTTAACGTCTTCATCGTAGTCAGCTTCCGCAACGAGTTTCTTGATTTCTGGTTCAAGAGCTCTCTGTTTTTCGCGGTCGTTGCCTGCAGCAATGTAAGCTTCCATCTTCTCTTTGAGTTCAGGAGCTACTTTGTCCAGGTTGTCTTCCATGATCTTGAGGATCTTGGATTTGTTCAGGTTGTTAGCCAGAGCCATGCCATATCCGAATTCAGCGTTGTCTTCGAACAGGGAGTTAGCCCATGCAGTTCCGTTTCCGTCTTTGTCTTTTACGAACGGAGTGGAAGGGTTAGCGCCGCAGTAGATGGAAGAGCATCCTGTAGCGTTAGCGATCTGCATATCTTTACCGAAGAGCTGGGAAGCCAGACGGTAGTAAGGAGTTTCACCGCATCCTGGGCAGGATCCAGGTACTTCGAAGTAAGGCATCTGGAACTGGGAACCCTTGATCGTGGATTTCGGGAACAGATCTGTTTTGTATTCAGTCTCTTTGAAGAGGTAATCAGCAAGCGGATCATACTCGAGCTGACTGTTGACATCAACCATCTTAAGGGCTTTTTCGCCTTTTTTGCCCGGGCACTCGGAAACGCACAGACCGCAGCCTACGCAGCTGGATGGAGATACCTGAACGCGGAAACGCAGATCGGTGTCTTTTTTGCCCATCAGAGGAATTGTAGCGAATTCCATTGGTGCTTTTTCGATTTCTTCAGGAGTCAGAGCGAATGTACGGATCGTAGCATGCGGGCAGACGAAGGAGCAGAATCCGCACTGGATGCAGTTGTCAGGATTCCATTCAGGAACCTTAACAGCGATCGTACGTTTTTCTTTGAAGGCAGCGTTGTTCTGCATGGTTCCATCCAGAACACCATGTTTTGTGAATGCAGAAACAGGCATGTTGTAGCCTTCGAGGCCGTTGATGCGAGCTGCATATTCATCCCAGTAAGCATCGCCAGTCGGGGTGCGCAGTTCGGAAACTGGCAGGTTGGACCAGTCTTTGTCAACTTCAACTTCAACGAGTCCGTCTTTACCCATATCGATAGCTTTGTAGTTGAGCTGAACGATATCGTCACCCTTCTTGCCGTAGGATTTCTTAGCAGCTTTCTTCATCAGATCAACTGCTTCGTCATAAGGCAGAATCTGTGGGTTCAGTGCGAAGAATGCAGACTGCAGGATGGTGTTGGTGCGGCGTCCCATACCAATTTCGCCAGCGATTTTGTTAGCGTCGATGATATAGAATTTAGCGTTCTTGTCAGCCAGTTCTTTTTTCAGACGGTTAGGCATGTGCTTAACGATTTCGTCTTTGTCAAAAGAAGTGTTGAGCAGGAAGGTTCCGCCTTTTTTCAGGTTGTTAGCCAGATCGTATTTGAACATGTAGGAGTCCAGGGATACGGAAATGAAGTCAGCGTTGTTGATGTAGTACGTTTTGTGGATAGGCTCGCTTCCGAAACGCAGGTGGGAACGGGTAACACCGCCAGCCTTTTTGGAGTCGTAAGCATAGTAGCCCTGAGCGTACATGTCGGTATTGTCACCGATAATTTTGATGGAGGACTTGTTAGCGGAAACGGTACCGTCAGAACCAAGACCCCAGAAGAGGCACTCAGTTGTTTTGCCGTCATCGATAACGAAGGAATCTTCAGCAGGCAGAGATGTGTTGGTTACATCATCAACGATGCCGAGGGTGAAGCCGTTTTTGAGCTCGTCGCCTTTGAGGTGATCAAAGACAGCTTTAATGTGCTTCGGAGCTGTATCGTGCGATCCAAGACCATAGCGTCCGCCGATGATTTCGATGTCTTTGTCTTTCAGAGCTGCAACTACATCGAGGTACAGAGGCTCGCCAAGAGCGCCGCCTTCTTTGGAACGGTCGAGAACTGCAATTTTCTTAACGGTCTCAGGGAGGACGTCAACCAGATATTTTGTGGAGAACGGACGGAACAGGTGAACTTTGATCATACCGACTTTCTCGCCGTTTTTGTTGAGTTCGTCGATGGTCTCTTTTGCTGTTTCGGTTACGGAACCCATAGCGATGATGATGTTTTCAGCTTCTGGATCGCCGTAGTAAGTGAATGGAGCGTACTCACGTCCTGTGATCTCGCTGATTTTCTTCATGTAGTCAGCAACGATGTCAGGTACGTTTTCGTAGTGAGCGTTACGAGCTTCAACACCCTGGAAGAAGATGTCATCGTTTTCGTTGGCACCGCGTGTTACAGGGTTTGTATGAGGCTGCATCGCATTTTTCTTGAATTCTGCGAGTGCTTCGTAATCGATCAGGTCTTTATATTTGTCTGTGTCAAATACTTCGATTTTGTCTACTTCGTGGGATGTTCTGAATCCGTCGAAGAAGTGCAGGAACGGAGTGTGTCCTTTGATTGCTGCAAGGTGAGCAACACCAGCAAGGTCCATAACTTCCTGAACAGAGTGGGAAGCCAGCATAGGAATGCCAGTCTGACGTACAGCGTAGACGTCGGAGTGGTCACCGAAGATGTTCAGAGAACGGCTCGCAAGGGAACGGGCAGCGACATGGAGAACAACCGGCAGGTTTTCACCAACCCATTTGTAGATGTTCGGGATCATCAGAAGAAGCCCCTGGGAAGCGGTGAAGGTTGTCGGCAGTACGCCAGCCTGTGCAGCACCGTGAACGGCACCGGAAGCACCGGCCTCGGACTGAAGTTCAGCCATTTTAACAACCTGGCCGAAGACATTCTTACGGCCCTGGGTTGCCCAGGCATCCATGGACTCAGCCATCGGGGAAGATGGTGTGATCGGGTAAATGCAGCTCATGTCTGTCAGCGCATAGGCGTTATGGGCAGCGGCTGTGTTACCATCCATGGACTGAAAAGTTTTTACTGCTTTTTCTACCATGTAGAGTTTTTCCTCCTTTAAATGTATCTACATTCCTGATTATTATGACGCATGGCTATAACTTTTGAAAGTCAATTCCTGTCTCTTGAACTTTTCTGTGGTTAGTATAAGATAACTTGTCAACTGAACTACATAGATTTTTCATTCAAAGATCATTACTAATCAATGTAACCCCTTACTTTCCCAGAAGATTGCAGGGATTAAAAGTTCGCGCACAGATCTGTTTGTTTCAGACGTCTGTCCGCCCGGAAAATCTGCAGAAATTTTCTTCGATAAAATCTGAAATCTTTTCATTTCTGTTCGTTTTCCATACGTTTTTCAGAAGTCCGATTTCCCTTTTCAGTCTGCTTCTCTGACGGTGTTGATGCAGAGCGCATATGAGCCCGATCCGGTTCAGAGCAAAAAGAGATCGAAAAGAGAACGATAGAGATCACACAGAGATCAGATTGACAGACGTTCTTTATACAGGATTCCATCACATCAGAAAAGCCGCCAGATGTATTCTCTGACGGCTGCTGCTCCATATATACAGCAGAGAAATCTGCCGTACACGGGGCATTAAGTTGCGGAATAATAAGAGACTGATTTATAGCTTACTCTTTGCCGAGCAGACGGAACATGTTCTTCTTGTAGACTTCAACGCCAGGCTGGTTGAACGGGTTCGATCCGTTCAGCAGAGTTGTCATGGCGATGGCTTTGAAGAAGAAGGCGCACATGTTACCGAAATCGTAAGCAGTCATGCCAGGCATAGTCAGAACGATGTTTGGAACACCGCCAGTGATTTCGTGGGCTTCAAGGGTACCTTTGGCAGCCATCTTGTTGACCCAGTCAATGCTCTTGCCGGCAAGGTAGTTCATGTTGTCCAGGTTCTGTTCGTCAGCCGGGAACGGGATATCGATTGCAGGCTGATCAACGTACAGGTTGGTTTCAAAGAGGACTTTCTTGCCATCCTGAATGAACTGGCCAAGGGAGTGCAGGTCTGTAGAGAAGACGGCGGAATCTGGCAGAATGCCAAGACCGTCTTTGCCTTCAGATTCGCCGAACAGCTGTTTCCACCATTCAGCAACTTTCTGCATCTGAGGTTCATAGTCTACGAACATTTCAACATCATAGCCCTGGTTCTGCAGAATGCGGCGTGTAACTGCATAAGCATAAGCCGGGTTTTCGGAGATGCTTGCGGATCCGTATTCTTTCATGCCGTCAGCGAGGCCTTTCATCAGATCATCGATGGAAATGCCTGCAACAGCGATCGGGAGCAGACCAACAGGAGTAATGACGGAGAAACGTCCGCCGATATTATCCGGGATAACAAAGGTCTCATAGCCTTTTTTGTCTGCAAGCGCTTTGAGGGTGCCGCGTGCTTTGTCTGTGGTAGCGACGATTCTGTCTTTAGCCTCGTCTTTGTATTTGTCCCACATGAACTGTTCAAGGATGCGGAAAGCGATTGCGGTTTCCGTTGTGGTTCCCGACTTTGAGATAACGTTGACAGTAACTCTCTTGTCTTTGATGTAGTCCATGACCTGGTTGATGTAGGTCGAAGAGAAGGTGTTGCCAGTGTAGATGACTTCTACTTTCTGGTTTTCCGGATACAGACCATTGATCATTTCAATGGCTGCGCGCGGGCCGAGGTAGCTTCCGCCGATACCGCAGACAACGAGAACATCGCTGTTCTCCTGAATTTTCTTAGCGGTTTCTTTGATCCGGGCGAATTCTTCTTTGTCGTAGTCTTCAAACCAGGTCATCCAGCCGATGTAGTCATTGCCTTTGCAGGTGCCGTTAACAAGCTCGGTATTGTACTTGTCAACCTGTTCCTGCCAGGCTTCCGGCTGCTGTTCGAGTTTTGCGTGTGACAGATCAAGTTTAATCAAAATAAATCCCTCCTGAATGTCCCGAATATTATAGCATTACCCGAAACTGAACCTGTTACTCATTCCTCTGTACTTCAGTTTTTTCTTCCGCTGTTCAATCTTTCATGCGTCATACAGGAAGCATGCCTCATCCGGGATAAAATAAAGAGAGATATCTTTTTGGGATATCTGTTCGCAACATACAGAAATGATCTACAGAAAGGAGGGTGAACCATGCTTCCTTCATCCTTATTTCCTCTGCTGACCGCCCTGCTCTCTGCGTTTATTGCGCAGGTGCTGAAAATTCCGGTTCATTATTACAAGACAGGCAAATGGGACCTGTCTCAGGCCATTTCATCCGGCGGCTTTCCCTCTTCGCATTCATCAACCGTTACGGCTCTTTCCATTGCGATCGGACTGCAGGACGGCTTCAATTCCAGTCTGTTTGCGGTGACCGCTGTCTTCTCCTGTATTGTCATGTACGATGCCTGCCATGTTCGCTACTACACCGGCAAGAACATTGAACTGACGCAGGAGCTGATCAAGGATCTGCAGCATACCGGCTGGTTTGAACTCGACAGCCCTGTCTATACAGAAAAGCTCAAAACCGTTCTTGGCCATAAACTGGTCGAAGTCTTCGGCGGCTTCATTCTCGGTCTGCTGATTCCCTTTGTCATGGCTCCAATTTTCCTGGCCTGACTCAGGCGTCCGGTCTGCTGATTTTCTGAACAATACCTTTCTGCAGTTTCCTGAATCTGTACAGAGAGTATTCAGAATCCATGCAAAAGATTTATGATAGGTTAACCGGTGTGGAACGAAATTTAACAGCCCGGACCGCACTGAATCTGCCGAATAACCAGAAGCGAAAAGTGTTCTGAAATGGCAGGAAATGCGCTGTTAAGAAAGGAAGAAAACCTATGTCTGAACTTGATCCAAATACTCAGTCCACTGTTTCTGAAGAAACGTCCAATACAGAAAAAGCAGAAGAGGCTGCACCTGCAGAATCCGCACAGGAACAAAAGCCTGTAAAAGTCATCAGTGAAGATGGCGATGGCCCGATTGAAATCAAACCGCTTAAAGAAGGCGAAAAGCTCACCCGCAAACAGAGAAACGCCTGGGAAGAGCGTGCTGAACAGATTGTTGAAAAAATCCGTCCGTATATCCAGATGGATGGCGGCGATGTTCAGCTGCTTGGCATTGATGAAGACGGTATTGCGTATGTCACTTTCCTTGGTGCCTGTGCAGGATGCATGATGGCCGGTGAAGATTTCTCTACCGGAATCCGTCTGCTTCTGCTCGATGAATTCCCGGAACTGCGCGAAGTTGTCCTCGTTGGCGCTTAATTAGAATTCAAGTCTCCTCAAGCCGGTCACTGACCGGCTTTTTTCATGACCGCGCTAAATTCTTCGCTGCCAGTCATCTTCTAATCACCTGCTGGCAGACCCGGTCAGCCGAAAACACCGGCTGCAATCACAGCCGGTGTATGACGATCGTAATTATGAGATTAAGTCATGTTTGTCTGTACTGCCGAACTCCCTGACAGAGACAGTATTACAGCTTGAACCGAAGTTTAACGACGGTACGGACGATTTTTCCCGTTCTGGCGGGATCGTCCGGTATTGGAACGACCCTGAGTTGCCGGTCTGCTTTTTCCGGGTTCTTTTGAAGAGGAAGAAGGAGCTGGTCTGCCTTCTGCCAGTCTGAACAGTGATGGAATCAGCTGTTCTTCAAAAGCCAGAAGCGATCTGTAAAGCTCATCTCTGGGCAGCTGAGGATGAAGCGATTTTGCCTTTTCGATCAGCTCTTCCATCATTTCATGGGTCAGACCCACAGGCGTATTCCAGCTTCGCGGGAAGCGTCCAAACGGATACAGCTTTTCAAGCTCTGCTGCTTTTGATGCAGTTGTACTTGAAGAGACATTGACGCTCAGCCAGGCCAGATCAATTCCCTTTTCGAACAGATCATGAATCAGCCAGGCAGCGGATGGTTTGAAGTGACTGCCAATCAGGAAACGCAGTTCAGCCGGATCATTGACCTGAGAAAACAGCGAAGCCATACGGGAAGGAAACAGAATGCCTGCTTCCATGCGCTCAAGTCTGCCAGGAACCGTTCCGGCTTCCATGACTTTGACAGGACGGACACCTTTGAGAAGAATCCGTGCTGCCGGTCGAAGCTGGGCAACCGGGACATCGAGATTGAGCAGGACCCGTTTCATGGATGTCGTCAGCTCTTCATAATCTTCAGCACGCAGCAGCGGGATCAGCGGATCGGACTGACTGGAGCGGATCGCATTGAAATAAGTGTCCCAGAGATTCATGATTCTGGGTTCAGCCGGCTGCTGGAGTTCAAGTGCCTGCAGAGCGATCTTCCGCTCTTCTTCTTCAAGAGGAATCAGAGGCAGGAAGGCGTTCTGAGAAAAGAGAATACGCTGGGCTGCACTCAGCCGATCGGCGCTTGCATGAACGCGAAGCACCGGTGCATGGCAGGCGATCATTTCGATCATCGGGCGGAACTGGCTGTCTTCAAGAACGCCTGCGGCAATGATCGATTCACTGGAAAGCAGTCTTCTGGACTGTTCATTGATCTGCGCATTTCCTGAACTAACATCTGCACACTGGACAATCAGTTCTTTCATCAGCGACGTCATAATTACTGCCGTACCTTTTGGCGTTTCAGCCAGATACAGTTCGATATGCAGTCCATCCGTTTTTCCCGGATGACGCAGCCAGGCATTGAGCCGGTCGGTCAGCTCCTGTTCAAGACGTTCTGGCGAGAGAACCCGTTTCCAGACTCTGGCGAGTTCCTGCTTACGGACACCGCTGACCGGTTCCAGTGCTTTTGTGCTTCGATCAAGGAGCACACTGCGAACCTGCTGTTTCCATCCGTTGAATTCTTTTTTAAACGCATCTGAGTATTCAAAGGCTTCAGCTTCGCTCATAAGAGCAGAAGAACGCGGGAATTCCTTTTCTTCTGCTGTTCTTGCAGCCGGACGGACCCGGACGCTCAGCGCTGCATCTGCTTTTTCATATGGTTCGTTCTGCTGATCATCAGTCTGCGTTTCCGAATGCTGGTTCTTCTGAGTGTGATCAGGTCTGCGTACCTGAAGTGCGGACATCTGGATGGATTCTTTTTCGGCTGTGGATTCCGCGTCTGTATCCTTCCGGTCGATCTTCTGTTCTGTCGTTTCTTTTGTTTCTGTTATTTCTGCTCGATCTATTGTTTCTGCTGTTTTGGATTCCGGAACAGCCTGTTCTTTGGAGCGGTCATTCTGTTCCGGCTTTTCTGCTACTTCTGCAGTTGAAGAGCGTTCTGCTCCATCATGACTCTCTTTTTCAGCTTCGAGCTGTGCTGCTTTCTGCTTCTCGGCCTGTTCCTGCGTCAGCTTCTGCACCTTTGCTTCTTTAGCAGCTGAAAGAATCGTGTCGTAGTTTTTATCGAGACGTTCCGGACTGAGCGGTTCGATCTGATCAAAAGGAACTCCGTTTTCTGCAAGAGTCAGCAGTTTCTTTGCGTGGCTGTCCTTAAAGCCTTTTCGCATCCAGCGTTCAAACTGCCCGTCTTCGAGAAGTTCTTTATAGGCTGCAAACAGTTTACTGAGCGTCTGCTCATCTGCATCTTTAATACGGGAAGCGTAGATCTGCGAAGGCGTGACCTGTTTCCAGTCTCTGGCCATGGAAAACTGCGAATGCAGCCGTTCCTTTGCCTGTTCGGCATCTGGTGAATCGCTCAGAAAGCAGAGTGCTGCAATCAGCGAACTGGTCTGTGCAAGTGCGCTTTCTTCATGGTCAATCTCTGCTGTAGTGCCGTTCAGCTGCTGTTTTTTCATCCAGTTTCGAATCCAGGATGAACGCACCTGTCTGTGATCAAACAGGATTTCAAACTGCGCATCCGGATACTGAGCTTTCAGAAAGCTTCCGGCTTCTTTGAGAACCTCTTCTTCAAGAATCGGTGATTTCCTTGCATATAAAGCGGTAAAGCATTTGAGCGAGGCAATCCGGAAGAGCGAGCTGACATATTCCGAGACAAACGAAGCGTTCATTTCGTCAATCTGATGGTAATCGAGTCCTTCAAGCCGGTTGCCTTTTACTTTCTTGGCAGCAGCCGTACTGATGCGGCTGATGAGATCTTTTTTCCTTGCAGCAGGATAGCAGAGCAGACTGACTGCATTCTGATTTCCCTCTTTCTGAGTGGAAAACCATACAAGGATTGTTTCTTTTTTGAGTGCCATACCATTCTCCTCTTTCCTGTTGAATTCGACGTGTACTATAATGAGCTTGCCCGGTAATCCGGACAAACCTCCTTTCTATAAATAGCACTGATCCGCCGCCCTATCATATCAGGCGGAGAAAAAACATGAGTTTTTTCAAAAAAAAGACACTGAGACGTCCAGTGTCTTTTTTTATTGCTTTTCGCTCCTGATCGGATGATTTTTATTCAATCCAGATCAGCCGTCTAAACAAGCAGCGGTACGTAGTACTGAATCTGTTTTTCCCAGGACGGCCAGTCATGCGGAGTTTCCGGACCCCACCAGTAGCAGTTCAGATCGATGCCTTTGCGCAGGAATACGTCTTGCAGCTTGACCAGATCAGCTCCGGTCTGCTCTTCCCAGGCTCCTTTTCCGACAATGAAGAAGCCCTTGTTTCCGTTGTAAAGCTTGATGTATTCATGCTCAACAGACATGTTGGGCAGATAGGCTAACGGGCAGTTCTGATAGAAGTTGCCGTCAAAGTCATTATCGTAAATATAGCCTGAAAGTTCATAGACCGCGGACATCGCCAGTACGCGGGTAAACTTCTGCGGGAACCGTAAGAAGAGGTTGGCTGCATGCGTTCCGCCCATGCTTGCGCCCATAACCATCACCGGTTCATCCACGCTCTTGCCGGCTTTTTCCAGTGCGGAAGGGATCAGTTCATTGATGATGTAGTTGATCCAGTTTTCCTGAAGCGACATGCGCTGGCTGCTTGGTCCGTAGCTTGAACAGGTTTCCTTATCGATTGTATCGATGCTTACAAACTGGATGCGTCCTTCATCCATCAGCGGCTGCAGCAGATCATACATGCCGCGATCTTCCCACTCGAAAAAGCGGCCATCCTGACAGGGAATGACAAGACAGAGCATCCCTTCATTGCCGTACATTTTAAATTCCATATCCCGGTCAAGATAGCGGGAGTATTCCTTGTAATAACGGGAATCCATATTCTTAACTCTCCTATTCATCAAAATGTGATCTGATGTGTACTGTCTGCTTCAGACCGTACTTCTTTTGCAGCAGGATTCATAGATCCGGATATCCGGCAGCTCATTCATGAATCAAAAAAGATAAGTAAGTGTACGGTTTTGAGCAGACGAAACATGCTTATGATTGCCGATCCGGATAGAAAAGGAAACCGGACCTGTACGATTTGTCGTGTTTTCCTGTCACACTACAATGTCATTAAGTTAAGGAGGGATAAAAATCGTATACCCTGTTCATGAGCGTT
>Strawberry_p1__coassemble_2782_pt1 | contig 11738 bp, 13 predicted proteins | sample Strawberry_p1__metabat2_high_PE_023 | metagenome-assembled genome bin Strawberry_p1
AAGATTTATGAACACACTTCAGCTATTTGTTACTTTTGTCGGGCGCATCTTTTTAGAAAAAAGTGAAAAAACTCGAATCATTCGAGATTTGACTTGAAGAGTAGAAAAAAGACCACATCACTGCTTAACGCTGATGTGGTCTGAGAAATCTTAACTTAATGACATTGGTTCTAGACCTCTTCAAATTCCAGAACGGTAAATCCGGCTTTGGCCAGATCTTCTGCAATGGCTTTCTGGTCAACGTGCGAAGAGGCTTTGACCAGAACCTCTGCAGTATCATCACCATGCTCGTATACGCTGACGGAAGAAAGAGAAACATTGTGGTCAGCGAAAATCGAAGCGGCTTTTTCCAGCACGCCTACGCCTTCAGGCAGTGAAAGGATGATGCGGGTTCCTTTTTTGCCCCAGTCGAGCATATCCAGGAACGCTTTGAAGATATCGTTCTGGGTAATGATGCCCGTTACATGATCTGAATCATCAACAACAGGCAGGCATCCGATGTTGTGAACAAGCAGCTTTTCAGCTGCTTCTTCCATCAGCGCATTCTGGTTGATGGAAATCGGATGCTTGATCATAACAGTACGGACATCCGTTTTGGACAGCAGGTAGTTGAGCTCATAGATGCTCAGGCTGGTTGCGGTATTGTCTGCAGCAATCATGCCTTCTGTGATCAGGCCGACGAGGCGCTCATCATCATTGACAACAGGAATACGGTGAATCTTGTTGAATTTCATCAGGTCGATGACAGCCGAAATCTTTTCATCGGGCGTAACCGTGATCGGATTGCGCGTCATGAAATCGTACACACGAAACATAAGGATCTCCTTTATGGGCTAAGCGGACTTTGTACCGCCGCCGAGGTAGGCATTCTGGACATCTTCCGACTTGGCAAGTTCAGCCGCCGGTCCCTGCAGCGAGATTTTTCCAGTTTCCAGAACGTAGGCGTAGTTGGCAATCGACAGCGCCATGCGGGCATTCTGCTCAACGAGCAGGATGGTCGTTCCGGTCTTCTGGATATCCTGAATGATGGAGAAAATCTCTTTAACCAGAATTGGAGCCAGACCCATGGACGGCTCATCGAGCAGCAGCAGTTCCGGACGGGCCATCAGTGCACGGCCCATAGCCAGCATCTGCTGTTCGCCGCCGGACAGGGTGGAAGCATCCTGGTTTTTACGGGTTTCCAGGATCGGGAAGCGGGCATAGACCGTTTTGAGGTCTTCCGCAATTTCTTTTTTATCTTTGCGCAGGTAGGCACCCATCATCAGGTTTTCATAAACGGTCAGACCCGGGAAAACGTGACGGCCTTCCGGAACCTGAACCAGACCGCCCGCTACGATTTTTCGCGGATTGGCCTTGTAGATGGACTCGCCTTTAAAGAGGATATCGCCGCCGGTTTTCTTTACGATACCGCTGATTGCCTGCAAAAGCGATGTTTTGCCGGCACCGTTTGCACCGATCAGGGTAACAATTTCTCCGGGTTTGACTTCAATGGATACGCCTTTGAGAGCCTCAATGACGCCGTAGTGGACATGAAGGTCTTTGACTTCGAGAAGGGCCATGCTTACATCTCCTCTCCAAGGTAGGCGCTGATTACGAATTCATTGTTCTTGATCTCATCCGGAGTACCCGATGCGATCAGTTTTCCGTAGTTGAGAACGAAGATGCGCTCGCACAGGTTCATGACCAGCGACATGTCGTGCTCAATCAGGATGACGGTCAGTTTGTATTTGTCGCGCAGATGACGGATCAGTTTTGTCAGATCATCCGTTTCCTGCGGGTTCATGCCGGCAGCCGGCTCATCAAGAAAGAGGATTCTTGGCTGAACAGCCAGAGCGCGGGCAATTTCAAGACGGCGCTGTTCGCCGTACGGCAGGTTGGTCGCCTTTTCATTGCGCTTGCGGTACAGGCCGACTTCACGGAGATACTCGTTTGCTTTTTCTTCGATCCAGCGCTCGGCATTGTAGAACTTGCCGTTGCGCAGCAGTGCGGACCAGACGCCGTAGCCGGCATTTTTGTGCATTGCCAGCTTGACGTTTTCCAGAACGGTCATGCTCTTGAACAGACGGATGTTCTGGAATGTACGGGCCATGCCAAGGGCAGTGATCTTGTACGGCTTCATGCCGCCGATCTGTTTTTTCTGTCCTTCGACATTCAGTTCAATCAGACCTTCAGAGGGTTCATAAACACCGGTCAGAAGGTTGAACAGCGTGGTTTTTCCCGCGCCGTTCGGGCCGATCAGGCCGATCAGTTCGCCGGGCATAATGTTCATGTTGATGCCCGAAACCGCAGCCAGACCGCCGAAGTTTTTCGACAGGCCGGTGACCTTTAAGATTTCATCCATCACGCGGCCTCCTTTTTCATTTTTCGTTTTTTCAGCAGACGTTCAATGGACATTTCCCAGCTGCCCAGGATGCCCTGCGGACGGAAGATCATCATCAGAACAAGAGCTGCACCGTAGATGATCATGCGGATGTCTGTGAACTGCTGCAGATACATATTGAGGATACCGATAACAATTGCCGACAGAACAGAAGCAGACATGCTGCCCATACCGCCGAAGACGACGATAACGAGAATGTCGATCGACTTGTTGAAGGTAAACTGGTTCGGATTCAGAACGTAGAAGTAGTTGGCAAACAGAGAGCCGGCTAGCGAAGCCAGCAGCGCACCGATGACAAAGGCGATGACTTTGTACTTGGTGGTGTTGACGCCCATAGCTTCTGCAGCAATTTCATCATCGTTAATCGCGATGCAGGCACGTCCGGGAGCGGAGCGTACGAAGTTGCAGCAGACAGTGATGGAAACAACAACTGCGATAAACAGAAGCGGCCAGGTGGTCAGTTTGGGGATACCGGACAGACCGGCAGCACCGTTGGTGATCTTCATGTTCTGGATGCAGATCCGGATAATCTCGGAAAAGCCGAGGGTAACGATCGCCAGATAGTCACCGCGCAGACGCAGTGTCGGGATCGAAACGATCAGAGCCGCAACTGCGGAAATGGCAAATCCGACCAGGATGCCAAGAAGCAGACCTGCATAATCCGGCATCATTTTGGTGACAACACCGGCAGCATAAGCACCGATGGCCATAAAGCCGGCATGGCCTAAGGAGAACTGACCGCAGATACCGACGATCAGGTTCAGAGAAACAGCAAGAATAATATTGAAGCAGATCGTAAAGAGGGTCGACTCATAGTACGAGTTGATCAGACCTACAGACATCATCACCTGGATGATGGCGAAGACAGCCACGGCAATGCCTGTCCAGATAAGGTTGGCTTTGGAAAAGACCTGTTTGGCCATGGCTTACACCTTCTCTCTTTCATTTTTACCGAAGAGACCGGTCGGGCGGACGATCAGAACAATGATCAGAATCGCGTAGACGATCGCATCACGGTAGAGGGATGATCCGTAGGCAACAACCATCGATTCGGCAATACCGATAAACAGACCGCCGACAAGAGCGCCAGGAATGGATCCGATACCGCCGAATACGGCCGCAACGAATGCTTTCAGACCAGGAACCATACCCATCAGCGGGGTAGCCGCGTTGTAGTACAGACCGACAAGCATACCGGCAGCACCGGCAAGTGCACTTCCGATCAGGAAGGTAAAGGAAATCGTATTGTCGACGGAAATACCCATCAGACGGGCTGCGTCTTCATCCGCCGAAACGGCACGCATGGCGCGGCCGATTTTTGTTTTCTGAATAACAAGGGTCAGCAGAATCATCAGCACGATGGTAACCGAGAAGATAACCATCTGCAGATAGGAAATGCGGACCGGACCAAGCTGCCAGGATGTGTTTGGAAGCATGGCGGGATAAGTACGGGTTGTTGTACCCATGAAGAACTGTGTGGTGTATTCGATGACGTAGCTGACACCGATCGCAGTGATCAGCGCAGTAATACGTGGTGCATTGCGCAGCGGACGGTAAGCGATTCGCTCAATGAGCACGCCAAGGATTCCGCACACGATCATGCACACCAGCAGGGCCGGGAGAAAACTCATGCCCATATACGTCGTTACGAAAAATGCAGTATAGGCACCGATCATGTAGACATCGCCGTGTGCGAAGTTAATCAGCTTGATGATGCCGTAGACCATTGTGTAGCCTAATGCGACCAGCGCGTAGATGCTGCCCAAAGACAGTCCGTTGATCAGCTGCTGCAAAAACTGTCCCATAAAGAGCTCCTTTCTGAGAATGAAACAAAAGGCAGGGAAATTGCCCCTGCCAAGTCGGAATGATTATTCAGCTTCTACTTCTTTAACGTTGGACTGTACACCGTCAACCAGTTCAACTACGAGAACAGATTTTTTAGGAGTATGGGTCGCTTCGTCAAAGCTGAATGAACCGGTGACACCGGAGAAGTCTACGTTTTTGATCGCTTCGTTCAGCTCGGCACCAGTTTTGCCGGAAGATTCGAGGGCCGAGAGAAGCATGTTGGTTGCATCGTAGGACAGAGCTGCGAACATGCTTGGATCTTCGCCATATTCGGCTTTGTAGGCTTCGATGAAGGCTTTCAGATCGTCGCTGGCATCGATTGCGCTATAAGCCGTTGTGTAATAGATATTGTTGGCGTTTGCTGCACCGATCTGGCTGATCAGGTCTGCGGAGTCGAGACCGTCTGCACCGATGATTGGCTTGTCAATGCCGTCAGCCTGAGCGGTTTTGATGATCTGAGCGGCTTCGTTGTAGTAGCCGGCGATGTAGATGACATCGAAGTCAAGATCTTTAATTTTGGTGATGAAGCTGGCGAAGTCTTTGTCGCCGGACTGATATTCGGAACGGTCGAGAACTTCGCCGCCGAGTTTGTCGAGTTCTTCTGCGAATGCATCAGCCAGACCGATACCGTAGTCGGAAACCTCGTTGAGGATTACGGCTTTTTTAGCACCGAGTTCATTGACTGCATAGTCAGCCATGGCTTTGCCCTGGTAGCTGTCTTCGAAGCATACGCGCCATGCATATTCATATGGAGTGCCATTGTTCATCATGGCATCAACCTGTGTTGCGGAAGGAGAAATTACAGGAACCTGCTTGGAAGAAGCGAAGTCATAGGTAGCGATGGAGCTAGCGGATGTAGCAGGTCCGACAACACCGACGACTTTATCCTGTTCGATCAGTTTGGTAATACCGGCAACAGATTCAGCAGGTTCGCCTTTGTCATCAAATTCAACAGTTTCTACTGTGAAAGGCTTGTCTTCGCGTGCGTTGAACATGTCAACAGCGATTTTTGCACCGTTGAGTTCTTTTGTTCCATAATCAGCGACGTTTCCGGTCAGCTCAAAGTTCAGACCGATTTTTACAGTGTCGCCCGCAGGTGCAGCAGAAGCAGCTGTGCTGTCGCCAGTGCTGGCAGCACCAGAAGTAGTACTAGAAGAAGTATTCGAGCAGCCGGCCAGCATGGAAGCGCAGAGCAGCGCAGCTCCGGCTGTGCTCCAGAAGTGTTTTTTCATTTGTTTTCCTCTTTCTAAAAAGATAGTCCTAAGTTTAACGGCATTTTTGCTGAGTACAACGCAGATTCCCGTCTGTATCCCGTATTTCTGCGTTTTTGTCACATTTGGACACGTTTTCGGTAAAAATTCTGAAACACAAATGAAAAAATCGACCTGTTTGTGAAACTTTTTACATCCTTTGGGTTTCAGCAGAAGAAAACTGAAGATTTCTCCTTTACTGAAAGTGTTTTCTTTCCTTTTCTATTCAATCTGATCCGCAGGTGACAGGTTCTGCAATTGCAGACTCTGATCCGCATTTCTTTTCAAATTGGCCTCATCTATACGGGTTTTGGCCATCTGGTTCAGTTTCTGTTTCATACAGATGAAGCCAGTGCGAGTCACTGTCTATCACACAATCTGCACTGTCCTGCAGAAAAGTTGAATAAGACAGGCAGACAAGAAATATCAAGGGTAGAGAAAGACAAAAAACTCGAACGTCCTTCCCTTCTGCAAGGGACAGAGATGTTCGAGTTTATTCAGTTCATGGAAATACCGGATTCTAGAAGAACGGCCGGAGCAGCCAGAGTGCACCGCTTTCCATCCAGCCGATCAGCGTCGAGCGCATCGAAGCAAGCGGCGAAGAGAGAAGGCCGGAGAAAATGACGATCAGGAAGAGGAAATTGACCCAGGCCGGCGGATTGTTGACGCGGAAATACATGTCATCAGGCAGGAATGCCCAGAAGATCCGTGCGCCATCCAGCGGCGGAATCGGGATCAGATTGAACAGACCAAAGCCGGCAGACATGATCGCAGTCGAGCTCAGCAGCGAAATCAGATAGGAACCGACAGCTGTAGACGTAAAGCTTCCGGAGAAAATCACCAGAACTTCAAAAAGCAGAACGCAGACAAACGAGAGGATGAAGTTCATCATCGGACCCGCGAATGCAGTCCAGACCATGCCGGCTTTTGGATCCTTGTAGCGGGATGGATCAACCGGAACCGGTTTTGCCCATCCAAAGCCGAACAGCAGCAGGCACAGCAGACCAAGCCAGTCGATATGGGCAAACGGATTAAGCGAAACGCGTCCGCGGCTTTTCGCCGTTGCATCACCCATCCAGTACGCCATCAGACCGTGTGCCATCTCATGCAAAGACATCGACAGCAGAACCGCAATCAAATAAATCGAAATCATTCTCAGATCAAATGATCGAAGAGCAGACAGCATAAAACTCCTTTCCAGGCTGACCCGTCAGACATTTCTGTATGACTGTCAGCCAGCAGAACATAGTTCAACGAACCATTCTGCGACAAAAAAATCAAAATCAGGCTGACTGGGAGTGTGCAGCCTGATTCTTCACAGTTTCTCCAGTGCAGATTCTGTGTTCTTTCAAACCGGATCTGCCGGGTTATACGTTGAAACGGAAATGCATGACATCGCCGTCCTGAACGACATAGTCCTTGCCTTCAAGACGCAGCTTGCCAGCTTCTTTGACAGCCTGCTCGCTTTCCAGTTTGTCGATATCGTCAAATGCATAGACTTCAGCACGGATAAAGCCGCGTTTGAAATCCGAGTGGATGACACCGGCGCAGTCCGGTGCCTTCATGCCACGATGAAACGTCCATGCACGGCATTCATCTGTACCTGCAGTCAGGAACGTGCACAGATCCAGAGTCTGGTAAGCCGTCTGAATCAGATTATCCAGACCGGACTGCGGCAGACCGAGATCTTCCAGGAACGCTTCCTTTTCTTCGGCATCAAGAGAAGAGAGTTCTTCTTCAAGACGGGCGCAGATCGGTACGATTTTTGCACCTTCTTCATTTGCGAAAGCCTGCAGAGCCAGGAACAGCTTGTTATCCTGCGGCGCCGCAATGCCCTCATCGTCCATGTTGGCAACATAGATGACAGGCTTAACGGTCAGCAGACCATACTGCTTGAGAATCGGCTCTTCGTCTTCGGTAATTTCGAGCGAACGGGCCGGTTTTTCTTCTTCCAAATGACGTTTAAGACGTGTAAGCAGAGTCATCTCCGCTTTGGCGCTCTTATCGCCGCTTGACGCTTTGCGCTCAACTTTGGAAATACGGTTTTCGACCGTGGACAGGTCAGCCAGGATCAGCTCCAGGTTGATGATCTGCGCATCACGTACGGGATCAACAGAGTTTTCCACGTGCGTGATATTTGGGTCTTCAAAGCAGCGGACAACATGGCAGATGGCATCCGTATTGCGGATGTTGGCCAGGAACTGGTTGCCCAGACCTTCGCCTTTGGATGCACCTTTGACCAGACCGGCAATATCCGTAAATTCAAACGTGGTATAGATCGTTTTCTTCGGGCTAAACAGCTCGGTCAGCCGGTCAACGCGGCGATCCGGTACTTCAACAACGCCTACATTGGGCGAAATAGTCGCAAACGGATAGTTCGCTGCTTCCGCCTGCGAATTGGTAATGGCATTGAACAGAGTGGACTTGCCTACATTTGGCAGTCCGACAATACCTGCAGTTAATGGCATATCGATTCGTATCCTTCTAATTCACTTTGCCAGCGGACTTATTCCGGGCTTTTCTCATCTGCATCCGCTTTGCGGACGATGCGCTTGAGCTTCTTCTCAAATTTCGAGCGCGGCATGAGCACGCTGGTCTGGCATCCCTGGCATTTGATGCGGATGTCTGCACCCATACGGATGATCTTCCACTCTTTTGACAGGTGGCAGGGATGCTCTTTTTTCATCTCGACGATATCGCCAAGATCATATTCAAGTTCAGTCATTGACTCCCTCATGTTTTTTCCATGCTTCGATGGTGTTATCGAGAAGCATGCAGACCGTCATCGGACCGACGCCCTTGGGAACCGGTGTAATTACGGATGCTTTGGGTTCAACTTCGTCAAACTTGACGTCGCCTTTGAGCTTGCCGTCAACGCGGTTGATTCCTACGTCGATGACAACAGCTCCGTCTTTGACATATTCAGCAGTCACAAATTCAGGACGACCGATTGCTGCAATCAGAATATCTGCCTGAGAGCAGACTTCCGGGGCATTGGCGGTTCTGGAATGCACTACGGTAACGGTTGCGTTTTTCTTCTGCAGCAGCTGGGCGACAGGCTTGCCGACAAGGTTGGAACGGCCCATGACAACGGCTTTCTTTCCAGATAAATCATCATAGCCGGCTTCTTTAAGAATTTCCATTACGCCGCGCGGTGTGCAGGGAACAAATCCGTCGCGTCCGAGTGCAAGCGCACCGGCATTGACCGGATGGAGGCCGTCGACATCTTTGTCCGGACTGATGGCATCCAGAGCAGCTGTTTCATCAAACCCTTCGGGCAGCGGCAGCTGAACGAGAATGCCGTCAACATTGGGATCTTCGTTTTCTTTCTGAATAACAGCTTCAAGTTCCTGCTGGGAAATAGAAGCCGGAAGACGAAGCGTTCTGTTTTCAATGCCGATTTTATGGCAGGCATTGGCTTTCGATTTGACGTACGACTGGCTGGCCGGATTGTCGCCGACCAGAATGACGGTCAGCGTTGGAAGACGCTTCCCTTCCTCGCGGATCTGATCAATTTCTTCTTTCATCCGCTCCTGAAGCTTCGCGGCAAGTTCATTACCATAAAGAATCATTTTTCCTACAGCTCCTTACTGTCGAGGACAATCGTGATCGGGCCGTCATTGAGCAGCTCTATTTTCATATCGGCGCCGAAGATTCCTTTCTCGACTTCGATTTTCTCTGCTAAAAGTGCATTGAATTTATCATACAGGATTCTCGCTTCATCAGCAGGAGCGGCTTCGATGAAGGAAGGTCTGTTGCCGGATTTGCAGTCTGCATACAGGGTAAACTGCGAAATTGACAGAATTTTTCCATGGACATCCAGGACGGAACGGTTCATTTTTCCGTTCTCATCACAGAAGATCCGCATCTGTACGCATTTGCGGACCATCTTGGGAAGAATGGCTTCTGTATCCTGCCTGTCAAAGCCGACAAGCAGCAGAAGCCCCTGCTCAATTGCGCCGGTAACTGTACCCTCAACAGTGCAGCTGGCATGGGAAACGCGCTGAATTACGACCTTCATGCTTCATTCTCCTCAAGCAGGCAGACGCAGATAGCCGTCATGCCTTCCTGTCTGCCGACAAAGCCAAGCTTCTCGCCGCGGGTTGCCTTAACCGAGACGCAGTCCAGGTCGCAGTGCAGAAGCGAAGCGATGTTCTCGCGCATCTGCAGAATATATCCGGCCAGTTTTGGCTTTTCTGCCAGAACGGTCGCATCGATATTGCCCACATGGTAGCCCTGCTCATGCATCAGCCGGTAGACCCAGTCTAAAAGCAGCGTTGAGGCGATTCCTTTATATGCGGGATCTGTATCAGGAAAATGGGCCCCCAGATCGCCAAGCGCTAAAGCACCCAGAATGCCTTCAGCAATGGCATGAAGCAGAACGTCCGCATCGGAATGTCCCTTCAGACCTTTGGGTGAATCAATCTGTACGCCGCCAAGAATCAGCGGCCTGCCTTCCTGCAGCGGATGAATATCCACCGACTGGCCAATACGAAGTTTTGCCATAGTTCCTCCTTGGATGCAGGAGAGAATTTCTGCATCCAGTATCAGAATGCAGAATTCTTGTATCCTGCTGGACAGCTTTCTGCATTCGTTTTTCTTCTTCATTCTTCCGTCATTATAGCAGTCTGTCTGCATCCGCTACTTTGCGGCTGGCGCATGCACGAAAAGGCAGAAGCTGTCCCCCCCTGCCTGCATGATCAGTCGCCATGTGTATAAATGCCGCCATGTGTATAAATGCCGCCATGTGTATAAATGCCATGTGTATAAATATAGAAAGCCTTAAAGAAATATAGAAACAATCCCATAAGAAAAGGTGCGGATTTCCGCACCTGGTTTTGCTCTGCTGGACAGATCATTCCCTTACTGGGTGACCTGGATGTATGCGCCCGGGTTGAGTGTTGGAAGGTCAGCCGGAGCGACACGGGTATAGGATACGCCATCGATAAACATGTTTCCATGAACGGCCATTCCATTACCGATGTAAATCGCGATATGGTCAACGCCATTTCCACCCTGGTTGTAGTAAATCAGATTTCCAGGCTGGGGGTTGTCCGTGTAATAGCCGTATGCCGCCGCGAAATCCTGCGGCCACATGTTCTGTGCATTAGCTACGCCGGCATCGGCGAGTGCCTGAGCAGCGACTTCAGTGCACTGCCAGCCATCGGTTACACCGACAAGCGAAAGGGCGGCCTGGGCAATTCTGGCATTGAGATCGGAATAGTCCGTATTGTCAGTCGGCTGCTGTGGAGCTGGCTGCTGTTCAGCCGGCTGATTGTTCTGCATCTGGTCTGCCGCAATATCCTGTGCCGGGATTTCAGTAATATTGCTGTAATCCGGTTCGGGCTGCGACGGAACCTGAGTCAGCTGAGGCGCTTCTGGCGCCGGCTGAGTTTCTGCAGGATTCTGTGTGGAAGGTTCCGGTGTGTGGACTGGAAGATCGGAAGCCGGGATCTGATCATACGTAACCTGCTGGGCAGCTTCGTTTTCAACAGATGCCTGAGCTTCAGGGACTGCATTCACCTCCAGAGCAGAAGCAGGAGCTTGTCCTGCCTGGGGCTCGACAGGAGCCGTTTCAGTCTGCGGCATGTCAGAAACCGGAGTTTCTTCAGCGTAAGACTGATCCGGGACTTGGGTTTCCGCCATCTCATACTGCATCGGTGCCGTTTCAGGTTCTGCGGCTGCTTCAGGAACAGCTGCATCAGCTGCTGGCATTTCAGAGGACAGGGACGGGACGGATTCAGATAAGCTCTGATCCTGTGCGGGCATGTCAGATTCAGGAACTACAGGAAGATCCTCGGCAGGAATTTCTGTCGCCTCAGCTTTAGCTTCAGCCATCTCCTGTTCGTTTTCACGACGGAGTCTGTCTGTTGCCATCTGGATGGCTTCAAGACGTTCCTGCTCTTTACGCTTGGCTTCTTCAGCCTGCTGATCAGTGTTCTGCTGCTGAGCCGGTTCTGCCTCCTGGGCATATACGGCTGTATTGAGCAGTTCCTGACCATATGGCGAAGTCACGGCTGCGTAAGCGGAATAACCAAGGGCAAGCACGGAGCCTGCCGTCAATGCTGTTACAAACTTGTCAGAACTCGATTGAATACGTTTCATAAAGTCTCATCTCCCTGCCGCAAAGTTCCTGCCTGAACTGGTACCTTTGCTGACTTGAGCATAACACCGCATAAAGTATACCTTATTTCTGAAGACTAAGATATTAAGATGCGCCCGACAAAAGTAACAAATAGCTGAAGTGTGTTCATAAATCTTGG
>Strawberry_p1__coassemble_2798_pt1 | contig 11619 bp, 9 predicted proteins | sample Strawberry_p1__metabat2_high_PE_023 | metagenome-assembled genome bin Strawberry_p1
GTCGGACCGGATGGAAAAAACGTCAATCGATCTGATGGCGCAAAAGGAAGAGTTTACCGTCGATCCTATTCGCCAAGCGGCCCGATGTCTTATGGGTGCATAGCGGATGAAGGCTTTTACAATGCAGAAGACCGGAATGTCTTTCCGCTCACTCCGGATATGGAAGAAGGAATGCGCTGCGGTCTGATGCATGGTGTAGCGGAACCCTGGGGATATCTTCTGAAGGAAGACGGAACTGTAGAGCTGCAGAAAGCTTATGATGATGCCTCATCCAATCGGTTTCCATATGACGAGCCCAACCAGGACGATGAGCTGCTCTTTGTCGGAACAGATTTCCATGACAGTTATCAGCCGTATATCTTCAATCCAAAAACAGAAACTGTGTATGGACCGTATTCAAAAGACAATCCTGGCTCCATCAGTCAGGTCCTCAATGATCAGGATGACGATCTGACCTTTGATGACGATTCGGTTTATGGACTTCTGAATTACTCTGTTATCGGTCCGTTCTGGACACAGGATGAAGATCAGTTTGTCCTGCATTCCGAGGACGATGAGCAGCAGATCTCTGGCATTGATGAAGTGAAGCTCATCGATTACACAGCAGCCGGTGCCATCAAAGACTCACATCTGACTGTCTATGACAAAAACCTGAAACCGATCTACTCCGGATGCTTTGAATCTGGCGCTGCGCCGATCGGCTCTGTTATCCCGGTTCAGATCGATGGCACCTGGTAACTGATCAATACAGAACCGTATGCTGAAGGACCGCGTTCTACTGACAGCACGCCCTCCATAGAACTTGCAGCAGGCACCTACATGAACTGCCCGGAATCTGACCTGAAAGAAATTCAGTTTACAATCCGTGAAGATGCAACATTCAGCTGCCGGATGGTCACGGATAAGCCCTACAGGAATGGCTATAAGGATGACTCACATTACTTCCAGTATGATGCCAACGGCGTACTGCTCACGAAAGGCGCTGCCGATGGAACAATGCAGTTCGTCGTCTGTTCTCTGAAAACCGGTGAATGGTCTGATTATAACGGAAAGACGAAAGATGGAAGAAGCCTGATGCAATGGTCAAATACGGATCTGTTTAACGGACGAAATATTCTGTTCTATCCGAAAGATACATCATGGGATAAGCTTGATTCCGTTACGCAGGAGCAGCTGCTCCGCATGGAACCTCCTGTTTCTGAAGGAGAACTGCTGCCCGCAAATGTAATCCGGATTAACGGTACAGAGTTCACACTCATGCAGGACAGCGCACAATAATCCCTTCAGGATCAGAAAAGAGACTGTACGGATTCTCAGCCGGAAAAATTATGGACAAATTCCGGATTGAGAAAGCACTACCCGAAGCAAATGAATAAGCAAGGCCTCAGAAGCACTCCGGGAAGACTGCCGGAAGTTCTGAGGCCTTTTATTCGTACTTTAAGTAAAGAGAATAACTGCTTCTGCCTGATCAGAACAGAAAGCCTGTCTGATAGCAGATAAACACGGAAAGAACCGAGAGCAGAACACAGGCAATGACTGGCAGTTTAAACCAGGCAGCAGCTGCAGCTGTCAGCGAACCGATAATGCCGATCGAAACATACTGTGGATCGGTACTGAAGACAGATGGAACAACAAGAGCAGTCATTGAAGTAATCGGAATCAGCTCAAGAAACTTTCTTGCCCGGTCTGAGAAGTTCACTTTTCCGATCAGAATAGCCGGTATGGCACGGGAAGCAAATGTCGAAAGAGCCAGCAGGGCCGCAAGCCAGAAAAAGTTCATTGCAGATCCTCCTTCGGGATAAAGTATGTGCCCAGCCAGCTGGCCAGCAGAATCGAACAGATGGTAGAGAGGGAACTATCCAGAAACAGGCTGAACAGCCAGGAAAGAAGAGCAGTCAGCGCAACAAGCAGACAGATCCGTACGCTTTTCTTCATGCGCGGAACGACAAGCGCGATGAACATAGCAGAAAGGGAAATCGCCAGCGAAGCGCTGATTGCTTCTGGAAGAAAGGCACTTCCGATTACGCCTAGAAGCGTTCCCACATTCCAGGACAGCCAGGAGCAAAGTCCAAGCCCGAAAAAGTACCAGCCGCTTGGCCGTTCTTCGTCTTCCAGACTGAATACCGCAAAGGTTTCATCGGTAATAAAGAAGCTTAACCCGATCCGTCTGAACAAAGGAAGGGATCGAAGCTTTTCCATGACGACCGTCGACATGATGAGGTGGCGCAGATTCATGAGCGTAACAGTCAGAAGAATGACTGCATAGGCGGTCTGCATGCCAATCATTCGTGCGGTAGCCATCTGACCGGCACCGGTATAGACAAAAAGCGAAAGATTCATAGTCTGCCATGGGCTTAATCCGCTGTTTAAAGCCATGATTCCATAGGCAATTCCAACGGGGATATAGCCAAGAATGACCGGGATAGCCGCAACAGCACCGGCACGAAACTGAGAAAACCTGGACATCGAATCAGCACCTCCTGAGAAAAAAGCGGATCAGGCAGCCTGAGCTGCCGATCCGCCTGTCTGGTCAGAATGAAGAGCAGACTGTCAGCTGCCTGCTTCATATTTGTAAAGAACTCAGCTGAAGTATTTTTCTTTGATGATTTCTACCGGCATTTTCTTTCCGGTCCAGAGTTCGAAGCTGGCGGCTCCCTGATAGAGAAGCATGTACATGCCGTTGCTGGTTTTGCATCCGGCTTCTCTGGCATCTTTGAGGAATTTCGTTTCTTTCGGATTGTAAATGACATCAAAGACAAAGAGATCCGGACGGAAGAGTGATTTGTCTTCGATCAGGGTACGGTCGGTGTTCGGAGCCATGCCGACTGATGTTCCATTGACCAGAATGGCGCTGTTTTCAATGGCTTTGCGCAGTTCTTCAGGAATGGAAAAGTCATGAACGCGGACAGTGCAGTCTGTACGCTCGTTGAGCTGTCTGGCGATTTCTTCCAGGCGAGGATAGAACGCATCGCGGATATTGAAGACATCAATTTCCTTCAGTCCATCAAGAGCAGCCTGAACAAGAATTGCGGTTGCTGCGCCGCCGCCGCCAAGAAGGGTCATGTTTTTTCCGATGATATTAACTCCGCACTCTTCAACAGCTTTCATAAAGCCGATGCCATCTGTTGTGTAGGCTTTCAGCTTGCCGTTGTCATTGACGATGGTGTTGCATGCTCCGGTGATTTCACTGGCCGGGGAAACTTCGTCTGCCAGCTTGCACATGATATTTTTGCCAGGCATTGTAATGTTCCAGCCTCGTGCATTAAACAGGCGAAGGGCATCAACGGCTGCTGGCATCTGATCTTCGGAAACGTCGAAGGCAAGATAAGCGTAGTCAAGGCCTAACTGGCTGCACGCTTCATTGTGCATAGCTGGAGAAATGGAATGTGCGACCGGGCTGCCAAGCAAGCAGAGCAGTCCGGTATGACCGGTAATCTGTTGAGACATAAAGTAAATCCTTTCTTCTCTGCAAAAGCAGAGTCAGTATAAGTGGAGAACTGGCTGACGAATGCAGTCTTTATGAATTGAATGAATGAATGAACGCGAATGGCTTTGATCGTTTTAAAGCGCTGCTGCGTTCTCTTTTTCTTCTTCTTTTAAATCTTTGACGCGGGCGATGATCTCTTCACAGATCTCTCTTGCGTCTTTTCCATCGGTATTGATCACGATATCTGCCGCACCCTGGTAAGCGGGCTCTCTGGCTTCCATCATGGAAGTGATGTGTTCGACTGTCTTGTTGTTTTCAAGAAGAGGACGGTCATGCGAGTCTTCAACGCGTTTAAGAATCGTTGAAGGGGAAGCGGTCAGAAGAACGATTTTGCCGCTCTTTTTCATCTCATCGACATTGACCTGGCGCATCGCAACGCCGCCGCCGCAGGAGATGATCTGATCTTTGGCCTTGGAGCATTCTTTAAGCAGTTCAGTTTCTTCGTTGCGGAAGTACTCTTCGCCGCGTAGATCAAAAATTTCGGAGATGCTCATGCCGTTGCGTTCAGCAATGATCTGATCCATTTCAATGACATCCATCGCAAATGTCTGCTTGAGCGTTTTGGAAATCGTACTCTTGCCGACACCCATGAATCCGATCAGGAAGATGTTAAATCCGAACAGTTCGGCTGACTGGATCCGTTTGGAATGATACAGAATCGAATCATAGACACCCATGATCGAATCTTTATATTTATAGTCATTCAGTTTCTGGTTAAATTTCTTCTTTTTACGCGATTCTTCTTCCGGCTGAACAGCCGCGATCCCGAGTTCCTGCTTAGTAACGATCAGCTCCTGAATAATCTGGCTGCGCATCCGCAGGGTATCGATCAGTATTTCATCGCACAGATCGAGATCATTGCGAAGTTTTTCAAGTTTGTTCATGACAATCCCTTTCCTGTTGGTTGACTGGCTCTAGGCCGGATTTCGAACAGTATAGCTGGGCAGGGAAAATATTGTAAAGAAATCTGTTTTCTCTTTCATTTGTTTCAAACTATTTTCAGTAAACTTGTTCTGTTTTTGAAAATAGCGATCGCTCTGCGAATCTGTCCGCATCTTTCCGACTGGTCAGTCACTGGATATGGTACCCGTTTCAACAGAAAAAGCGCCCGCAGGCGCTTTGGGAGCGAGGGAAAGATCACTCCGTTAATCCAGAAACAGCAGGGATTAAATGCCAAGCTGCTCTTTCATATACTCAACATCGGTTTCTTTTCCGGTGTAGAGCTCAATAGCGATCAGCGCCTGGAAGAGCATCATGGACAGTCCGTTCATGACTGTTTTAACGCCGGCATCTTTTGCCTGTTTCATCATGACGGTTTCTCTTGGCGCATAGACGGTATCGGTGACGATCAGGTCAGGTTTGAAGAACGATCCGTCCGGGATGTTGCTGAGATCTTCAAGCGGATGCATGCCAACGCCGGTTGCATCGCAGAAGAGATCTGCTTCATGCATTTTTTCTTTGAGCAGATCAAGGTCTGCCAGGTCATGCATTTCAGCTTTGCATTCGGTATTCTCATTGATCAGTTTGGCGATATCGACACCGCGATCATAGAATTTGTCTTTGATATTGAAGATTTCGATGGAAGCCAGGCCATCAAGAGCACCGCGAACTGCGATAGCAGCAGCTGCGCCGCCTGTGCCGATCAGAACGAGCTTTTTGCCTTTGTAGTCGATGCCGGCTTCTTTAAGGCCTCTCCAGTAGCCCATGCCGTCTGTATTGTAGCCTTTAAGATAGCCTGTGACTTCACCGTTTTCATCACGGACGTTAACGACTGTGTTGATGGCTCCGCAGAGTCTTGCCGCATCGTCAACTTCGTCGAGATACTGATGAACGACTGTTTTATTTGGCATCGATACATTGGATCCGAGCATTTTCAGCGCACGGATGGACTGTACAGCATCTTTAAGGGAGTCATTGTCGACTTCAAAAGCGAGCTGAATAACATCGTCGCCGTTGCGGTCGTAAGCGAGGTTATGGGTGGTCGGGGACTGGCTGTGGCGGATCGGGTAAGCCATGAGTCCGACAAGTTCGGTATGTCCGGTAATGTTTGGCATGATGGAATCTCCTTGCGGTCTTTGCCGCTGTATTCGGGTGTGTCCGGGTGAGTATCTGTATGGATTACGAATGCCAGGACTGCCGGCTGTCTGACCAAAGCTGCTGATGAAATGGACGAACTGCAAGGGTGGCAAGAGTAAATGGCGTCAGCAGGAAAGGAGGGACGGCCGTTCAGCCGGTCAGTCTGGCTGGATTGTTTCGAAAGGAAAATAAGTAATAAAGCAGGGAATGATTAAGCAGAAGAGTAAATGCAGGTCAGAAGAAGATAAGGCTTATCTTGCAGAGATCGGATCGAGGTCGATGAAGCCGCGGCTTTCGAGGATGTTGAGGATGGCACGTCCGTCCATCGTTCCTTCCATGATGCGTCTTGCGCGGATGGAATCGCCGATCGGATAGATCGTTACGCCTTCAGATCCGAAGGTTTCTTCAAGTTCTTTGAGGATTGGATTATTGGAACGCATGCCCAGGCAGTTGAAGCCAAGATCAAACGGGATTTCACGGATTTCGCCATCCGGTGTTTTGACTACGAAGGAGCTGGCTTTGACTTCCTGAAGTGCGGTATTGACGTATTCTTTAACTCCGTACTGATCAAATGTCTCACGCATGGAGCATTTGGTTACAGGGTCGGCGAGCATGCCGATTTCCGGCAGCATATCGATGATGGTGCATTTTGCACCGCGCGGTGCGAAGAACTCGACAACGTCCAGTCCGACAGATCCGCCGCCTACGACAACGACTTCTTTGTCTTTGCAGAAATCATCCGGATATTCGCCGGCTTTGACTGCATTGATCATGCCGAAGATGTCTTTGACATTGCCTTCTGCGAGGTTTTCACGAAGACCTTTGATTGGGGGAGCCAGAGGTACGGATCCGGTTGCGTTGACGATGATATCGGGATGGAACGGACGGAGCATATCCGGAGTTGCCTCAACGCCGGTGAAGATATAGAGCGTATCCAGGCGGGAAGCGCGTTCTTTCAGGTAAGCCGGGAAGTCTTTCATGCGCGTTTTGGAAGGCAGATCGCTGATGAAAGAAGACAGACCGCCAAGTTCCTTGTTCTTTTCAAAGAGGAAGACATTGCATCCGACTGCAGCAGCTGTGCATGCTGCTTCAAGACCGGCAGTTCCGCCGCCTGCAACAACGACGTTTACAGGCTGATTGACTTTGAGTTTCTTATAGACATCGCCCTCAGGTACGGCTGGGTTGACGGTGCAGCGGATCGGACGGTTGACGCCGATACGGTTTCCGGCACAGCCGACGTTGCAGGAAATGCATTTGCGCAGGATCGCTTCATCGCCGGAAGCGACTTTGTTGACCCATTCCGGTTCTGCGATCAGACCGCGGCCCATTCCGACCAGGTCTACGTCGCCGCTTTCGAGAATTTCTTCAACGACTTTCGGATCACGGTAGTTGCCGGCGTTCATGACCGGTTTGCCAAATTTGTCTTTGACGGCTCTTGCCATGTAATGACGCCAGCCATCTGGCAGGAAGTTGGAGTCGATCTGGTACTGCAGCGATGGATTCAGTGCGCAGGATACATCGTAGAGATCAACGAATTCATCGACGTATTCAAGGTAGTTCAGCGTATCTTCCAGGGTGTTTCCGCCCGGAACGCGTTCTTCTGCAGAAATGCGGACAATGATCGGGAACCATGGGCCGACTTTTCTGCGGATTTCTTCGAGGACCATCCGCGGGAAACGCATGCGGTTTTCAACGGATCCGCCGAATTCATCCGTTCTGTGGTTGTAGTACGGAGAAATAAACTGGCTGAGCAGATAGGAGTGACTCATGTGGACTTCAACAGCGTCAAAGCCGATATCCTGGGCACGCTTAGCGGCTTCACCGAATTTACGTACGGTTGTTTCGATTTCTTCCTTTGTCATCGGGCGCGGTGCTTCGCCGCCTTTTTTTGTCGGTACATCGGAAGAGGAGAGGGTTTCCATGCCGGTTCTTGCAGAAGAAGCGGATGCGCCGGCGTGGTTGATCTGAATGGCGACAGTTGCGCCGCTTTTATGAAGCGTTTCTACAAGCTGATAGAAGCGGGGCATGAAGCTGTCATGGTCGATGCGGATCTGGCTGGTGCCGTTGGAGCCGACCGGATACTCGACGTTTGCGTTTTCGAGGATGATCAGGCCGGTGCCGCCTTTGGCACGCTGATTGTAGTAGTTCATGTGGCGGCTGCTCATTTCGCCGCTTGTTTCGCCGTAGTTGGTACCCATCGGTGTCATGGCGATTCGGTTTTTAATGGTTGTTCTTTTAATGGTTAATGGCTCAAAAATCTTTGGATAACTGGTGTTCATACTCTTTCCCTCGTATGTTATGCAGATCTTTCTGGAGCGCTCTTATTTGTGACAGCTTCATCATAGACAATCCAAAATGATTTGAATAATACTAAAAAAAGCGCTCAATGATAGCGTGAAACTATCAAAAAGCGCTTTCAGTCGGAGTAATTGATTCAAGTACAATGCCTTTGAACAGATCGGATGGATTTGTTTTCTTAAAAATGAAATGGCTCAGGGCACTCTGAAAAATCCGAAGGGATGGCATTCATATCGCGCAGAAGAATGAGACTTTCTGGATCCTTCTGCTGGCAGAGTCTTGCCTGTTCTTTCATGTATTCAATGAACTGATCAACAGCCGGCAGATGTTCCCGGTCTTTAAGCCAGAACATCATGATCTGATGGGCCATCAGTTCGCCCTCGATCGAGTGCAGGATGACATTTGAAAAGTCTCTGCAGATATCTGTTCTCGGAATCAGGGCGATGCCGAAGTTTTCGCGGACCAGTGAGAGAATCGAGTATTCATCCGGACATTCAACAATGACATTGGGGTGCAGGCCATACTCTTCATACAGTGAACGGGTCTTGCGGCCCATCCAGCATTCCTTGTCATAGCCGATTACCGGATAGTTCTCCAGTTCAGCCAATTCGACTTTTTCCTTCGCGGAAAGGGGATGATCTTCCGGGGTAACGATAATCAGCTCCTGCGTAAAGAGATTGACATGGTCGAGGTCAAGATCATCCACGCATCCGCCAAATCGTAAATCCAGCTCTCCCTTTCGCAGCTTTTCCAGAATGGCCGGCGTATGACTCTGCCAGAACGTAAAGGTGATGTTTTCGTTGTCTGACTGATCCAGAAAGCTGCGGACATGATGAGGAATGTAATGACCGGCCAGCGGAAAGATGTAGCCGATATCGATGACACCCCCGCCTGAGGCGATCTCCTGCATCTTTTCTTTTGCCTGATCACACTCTTTAAGGGTCTTGCTGGCGGATTCATAAAACAGGGATCCGGCTTTGGTCAGTACGACGCCGCGGCCTTTCTTTTCAAACAGAGCAACGTGCAGCTCTTCTTCAAGCTGAGCAATCGAACGCGACAGAGAAGGCTGGCTGACATGGAGAACCTCCGCTGCAGCACGGAAGTTTTCCCTTGAAGCAATGGCGCAGAAGTATTCAAGCTGGTTCAGGGTCATAAATATCCTTTCTGACTGATCCTGTCCTGCAGGATTCGAGATGGAACGGCTGGAAAACAAAGTGAGAAATCTGCTCTGATTATGACGTGCTGGCGGCGGTTTTCTCAACCATAAAGGATGAAATTTCCTTCACGAAACTGTGTTCTGCCCATTCTGTTCTCTTTACAGAGCTGAAAAAAGTCTGTCTGTGCCGCAGAACGGCGAAACAGACAGACTGAGTGAAATTCGAATTTATTCTGTGAAAGTATGAATCATTTTTCCCGCCAGGAACTTCTGGACATACCAGGAAGCAATGCCAAGAAGAACAAGAACGACAAGACCACCAATAAACAGGCCATACTGCATGCCGGAAAGAAGGGTGTATGCCAGATAGCTGACAAGACCGATGACGATGCAGAGCACCAGGCAGATCATCATGGAAACAATAATGTTCATATTGTTTTTGACCGCTGCGGTTTCATTGTCCCAGTTGAGCTTAGGATGCAGGCCATCGATCAGAATACCGATCTGACAGGTAAGAATCAGACCAATCAGCATGCCAGGCAGCAGGAACAGGTCCATCCATACCGGGTAATTGAGAAGCATATGGATCGGAATCAGATAGAGCAGACGGGCAGCTGCCGGATAAAGGACAGCTGTCATCAGTTTGACGTCGACAAACGTTTTAAAGGAGACCGGAAGGGCGAAAAAGAAATCCATGTTCGTTCCTTCACGGGAGAACGATGTCGGTGCAATGGCGTTGCTGATGCCCGCAAACAGACCCATGAAAAGACCAGCCCATACAAGAAGACCTGGCATGAAGACCATCGATTCGATATTGAGCGAATGAACCATGTCTGTGACTTCATGGAAATCCGGAATGCTGACGATACTGACAATGATAATCACCGGAACAATCAGAGCACCGATCACACAGTTAAAGAAATAAGCCTGATTGCGGAAGAGAACTTTCTGTTCTTTCCAGAACAGAGCTTTAAACGCTCTGTCTTTTCCAGCGTAAAAGGCACTTTTCCTTGTTTTTGTATCACCCGTTGGAGCCGATGCGGCGCTTTTGAGATACAGACGGCTTCCTGTCAGACCAAACAGAGCGCCAAGAACCGCAGTAACCACGAACATCAGAAACAAAGAGATAAAGGAACTGCCCGCGATGCCGTCCACAAATGGAAGAACCCAGAAGAAGAAATAGCCGATCATCTTCAGCGTTCCGGAAGAAGATGAAATCATAGCGATCATATCTTCTGCCTGTTCTGTTTCCGGAACCGTCGATGTCGCGCGGTTCATCCAGATCACAAAGCCGATGACAACGACAAGAACAAGCACGTTAACCAGCTTCAGAAAACGGTCTTTGTTTTTAGCCAGAGGCAGCAGCGAGAGAATCAGGATCAGTAGAGTACCGATCAGAAACAGTGCGCACGCTGGGAGCAGAAAAAGCATGACCACAAAAGACAGGATCGAAATGAAATCCAGATGACCTGCCGCAAAGTAGCCGACTCCTGTAGGAACCATAATAAAGCAGCTCATGATCAGTGCCAGAACATAAGAGGGAAGAAGCTTGGCAAAAACAAGCGTACTTCCATGCAGCGGCAAAGGCAGCAGATAGGGAAGATCTTTGGAAAAGTAGAACTGGGTCGGAAATGAGACGACTGTAGTCATCAGGATGAGCGCAAATGCAGCCAGCATCATAACCAGGAACAGTTCGCGCTCCATTGAACCTAACGCAAAGGCCTGATAGATGCTGAAACCGATCATGCCGACCGATGGCAGCATGCAGATCAGAAGAACTGCCCCATAGAGCAGCGTTCGGTTCTTTCCGTTTTTTGCGGTGCCGCCGGCTCCGAGACTGTTCTTTAAAATGGCTTTGGAGAGCAGGAAAAATTTATTCACTGCCAACCACCTCCATGAAGACTTCTTCAAGAGAGGCGCATTCAGGATGGAGTGCACGCAGTTCATCAAGCGTGCCTTCATAGACGATTTTTCCTTGGTTGATGATCAGAATGGCATCGCACAACTTTTCAGCAACTTCCAGAACATGCGTGGAGAAGAAGACCGCTTTGCCCTGTGCAGCTCTCTCTTTCATGATTTCCTTGAGCTGGAAGGATGCAACCGGGTCAAGTCCGGTCATCGGCTCATCGAGAATCAGTACATCCGGATCGGTGCAGAGAGCTGCGGTAATGATCGCTTTCTGACGCATGCCATGGGAGTAGCTCTGCATTTTCGAATCCAGAACATCTTCGATTTCAAAGCGCCTGGCGTATTTTGCCAGGTTTTCTTCTGCCCGTTTTGGATCGGTTTCATAGATCGCGCAGAGCAGCTGAACATATTCTCTGGCTGAAAGGCGGACAAACAGATCCGGGGAATCGGGAACCAGGGCAAACTGCTTCTTGGCTTCGATCGGTTTCTCTTTCAGGTTGATCCCGTTGATCAGCACCGAGCCTTCGCTCGGTTCTAGAACGCCGGTCATCATATGGATTGTGGTTGTTTTGCCGGCACCGTTCGGGCCGATAAAACCGGTAATGCAGCCGTCTTTGATGTTTACGCTGATGTCATCGACAGCTGTTTTCTGACCAAACCGGCGGGTCAGATGTTCAAGTTGAATCATATATAT
>Strawberry_p1__coassemble_2800_pt1 | contig 11598 bp, 11 predicted proteins | sample Strawberry_p1__metabat2_high_PE_023 | metagenome-assembled genome bin Strawberry_p1
AAGATTTATGAACACACTTCAGCTATTTGTTACTTTTGTCGGGCGCATCTTTCTTACGCCAGACTTTAAGCAAACCAGGAGGATTTACGCCTGAAAGTGAAGTTTTGTCGGACAATCCGGCAGTTTTCTGCCTCTGGTCTGCTCTGCAATCCGTCATCTCCTCTTTATGAGGAGGACCGACAGCTGCGAACGGTCAGATCCTTGGGAATGCATTCTGTCCTGTAAGATGGTTCAGGCACCCTTGAGCGGGCATTGAGCGAAGACAAATCGTCCGTTCGGGTCATTCTATAGATGAGTGCGTCTGCACTGCCCGCCATACTCTCCTGCAAACCCAGACTTTGAATCAGAGTCAGCTGCAGAGAATGAGAATCTGGCGTCGTCTGAACGCTCTGTCTTTACAATTTTTTCTTCCCGTTTTATTTCCGTTTTATTTTTTCATTTTTCTTATTCATTTTGGCCTGCTTTGCATGCAGCGCAGGAGGTATGTATGCAGCTTTCTCAGTCCCTTAAATCCGTATGGCAGCCCCGCCATATTCTGTTCATCATCATTGGCAACCTGCTGGTTGCTTTTGCTTCCGTCTTCTTTATTCTGCCGGGCAACATTCTGTCCGGCGGCGTAACGACGGTTTCGATTCTGCTGAACCACTTTATTCCGATCAGCCGTGTTGCACTGATTTTCATTCTAAACGTTTCCCTTTTTATCATCGGCGCGATTTTCCTTGGCAAGAGTTTCGCAATCAGTTCGATTCTCTCGACCATTCTCTATCCGCTGTTCGTATCGCTGCTTTCCATGCTCGATACGGCTCCTTTTGGCAAGATCGATCCGATTCTTTCCGCTCTGTATGCCGGTCTGATTACCGGTTCCGGTCTGGGTCTTGTCTTCCGTGTCAACGCAAGTACCGGAGGCATGGATATTCCGGCTCTTCTTCTGCATAAATACGCAGGGATTCCGACAAGCCGCGCTGTCATGTTCGTCGATGCGCTCACGATTCTTTCCGGTCTGTGGGTCTACGGCGTTTCATCCATTCTGACTGGTCTTGTTGCGGTTATGGCTTCCTCGTTTGCGATCAACTATATTTCCACATACGGAGGCGAAGAAGCGCAGAACGTCATGATCATTTCTGAAAAGTGGCCGGAGATTGAAGATACCCTGCTTCATCAGTTTGACCGCGGCGTTACGCTGCTTGACGGCCGCGGTGCATGGAGCAATGAAAGCCGTCCCGTTCTGATGTGCGTTGTACGCAAGCGGGAATATGGCCGCATTCTGCGTGAAGTCGCTAAAATTGATCCGAAAGCCTTCATCATCGCCAACAGCGTCCATGAAGTTCGCGGTCAAGGTTTCACAATCTATGATGAACCGTATGTCGTTCCTCATACTGACAGTTCCAGAAACAGTCCTGCAAAGACAGCTGCCGCTGCATCGCAGGCTGCAGAACCGGAAGAAACGGCGAACAAAAACTGACTGACGTAAAATAGAGGCATGCAGGAATTTCCTGCTGCCGACTGTATATTTTTGAATATTCCTGATCCATTACGGATCAGAAGAAAGGAAGTGGGCCGATGCACATTCATGAAGTGGTTGTGGTCGAAGGCAGAAGCGATACCCAGCGGCTGAAACAGTTTTTTGACTGCGACACCATCGAAACGAGAGGTTCGCATGTAACCGGCGAAATTCTTGAGAGAATTGCAGCTGCACAGCGCGAACGCGGCGTCATCGTCTTTACTGATCCGGATGCTTCGGGCGAACATATCCGTTCGATCATCTCCAGACGCATTCCGGGCGTAAAGCATGCCTATATCGACCGCGAAAAAGCAAAGACACCCAGAAAAGTCGGCGTTGAACACGCAGCAAAGGCTGACCTGGAGGATAGTCTTGCCCATCTGATCACCTACGATGAACGCCTGCATACCCTTGAATGGGATGAGTTCATCGACCTTGGTCTGATCGGCGATGCATCCAGACGCAAACAGGTCTGTGATGCGTTTCACATCGGCAAATGCAATGCCAAAACCTGCTTCAAGCGCCTGAACCAGATGGGCGTTACAAAGAACAGAATCGAGGAAGTCCTATGATCGACCGTCCGATTGCGACCAAAAGCCGCACCCGTGAAATTCAGGAAAAATGGGGTGCACAGACGAAGAAAAGCTTCGGCCAGAACTTCATCGTCGAACCTGGCGTTGTAGAAAAAATCGCCCGCGCTGCAAGCGGCGACGGAAAAGGCGTCATGATCGAAATCGGTCCTGGCATCGGTGCTCTGACGCAGTATCTGTGCGAAGACAACGAAGAAGTCATCGCCTATGAAATCGACCCGCGCTTTCCGCCGATTCTTCAGGAAGAAATCGGCAAAGACAACCTGCACGTGGTCCTCACTGATTTTCTTGATGTGGATGTCAATGCGCTGCTTAAGCCATATGCCGAGAAACATATCCCGGTGCGCTTTGCATCCAACCTGCCTTACTACGTAACAACCCCGATCCTCTTCAAGCTTTTTGAAGCCGAAGAGCCGATCGAAGCTATCACGGTCATGATGCAAAAAGAAGTTGCTGACCGCTTTGAAGCTGCTCCGAACACGAAAGAATACAATGCCCTGTCGGTCATTACCCAGTACCGCTGCACAATCCGGCGGATCATGGACGTCAACCGCAACGTATTCTGGCCTTCGCCAAATGTGGGCAGCACGGTGCTGCAGTTCACCTTCCGGGATGAACATCCGATCAAAGACGAAGCAAAATTCTTCTCCATGGTCAAAGCCTGCTTTACCCAGCGTCGCAAAACGCTGCTCAACAATCTGCAGGGCTGGCTTGGCGACAAGCAGCAGGCCCTCGCTCTGCTCGAACACGCCGGAATTGAACCGTCGACCAGAGCGCAGCAGCTCAGCTGCGCAGACTTTATCCGGCTCTTCAAGGAGAATTATGAAAGTTAAAGCGCATGCAAAAGTGAATCTCGCCCTCGATATCCTTCGTACCCGTGAAGACGGTCTGCACGAAATGGATATGATCAATGCTCCAGTCAATCTCTATGACGAACTCGACATTGAACCGATCGGCGATTCATCGTCCGCTGACGGCGCTGCAGATGAAATCATCTGCGACACTTTCCGTCTGCCGGACAACAGTACTCTTCATAAGACAATGAAACTTCTGCGCGAGCGGTTTTCTCTTGCCAACCGCTATCGCATCCGTCTGATTAAAAACATTCCCGACCAGGCCGGCCTTGGCGGCGGATCCGCTGATGCAGCGGCTCTGCTCAAAGCGATCAATACGCTTGAAAATCTCGGTCTGGATGAAAAACAGCTCGAAGAAATCGGCTTTCAGATCGGTGCCGATGTACCGTTCTGCCTGCACTCGGATTTCTGCCGTGTAAAAGGAGCCGGCGAAAAGGTGACTGAGCTGCACAGCACCTGGAAAATTCCGGTTCTTCTTGCTCAGGGCGTCAAAGGCATTTCCACCCGGGATGCATTTGACCGCTACGAGAAAGACTCGCCTGCTGAACTCGATATCGATATCGTTCAGGATGCTGTCCGCAAGAAAGATCTCGGTCTGCTCTATCAGACCATGACCAATGCGTTTGAACCGCAGGCCATGGAACATCTTGATGAACTCGCCGAACTGCGTGAGGACATGCGCGATGCCGGACTGGTCCGCGTCATGATGACCGGCTCCGGATCCTGCCTGATGGGCTTCTGCGTGGATGACGACATCATGGATGAAGCGTATGAAATCCTCAGCGGGAAATATCCGTTTGTCTGGAAGGGAGAAATCGGTCTTTGATCTCCGTTGACTGGATTGTGTACATCTGCGTTTTTGTTCTTTTTTTCGCGGCTTCGTTCTATGCGCTCAGCTGCATCGACTTTTCCCGCTTTACGCTCAAAAACAGTACACAGAAGATCTATCTGCTGATTTTCCTTCTTTCGCTCTCGCTGGCCTGGATGGTCACCGAAGCTGTCATGACTCTGACAATCCGTCAGGGATTCTAGCCGGTATCTGGCTGATCTTTGCGCAGAACCGGAAAAAGCGTACGAAGGATGTTCTTCGTGATACACTCATCACACCGGAAAGATACAGGCCATACGGCCTGTTTTCTTACGTCCAGAAAGAGCGGGTACTCTATGAACAAGAACACACCAGATACGCAAAACAAAGACATTTTCGACCGGATCATGTCCTGGAAGATTTTCTCCTGGGCATGGCCGTTCTATAAGAAATACAAAGAAATTCTGCTTTACCTGTTTTTCGGCGTGATCACGATGCTGATCAGCATCGGCACCTTTACGCTGTTCAATGTGAGCTTTCACATGGACGAGCATCTGGCCAACATTCTTTCGTGGATCATCGCGGTCTTTGTCGCCTTTGTGACCAACCGCAAATGGGTCTTTACAGATACCGACCAGAGTGAAACCACCTATTTTGCTCAGATGCTCAAGTTTTACGGCGGCCGCCTGGCAACCCTTGGCGCAGAAGAGCTGATCATTTATATCTTTATCACGCTGCTTCACTTCAATTCGGTAGCCGTTAAGATCGCAGCTCAGGTCGTTGTCATCGTGCTGAACTACATCATTTCCAAGCTGTTTATCTTTGTGAAGAAAAAGTAATTTCCAGTCTCTGTCCGGCTTTCGGACAGAGATTTTTTGCGTTCTGATTTTCCGGGCTGTCAGAGATTGATCCGGATGCACCTTTCTTTTGATGCATCGGAAACAGTTTCAGTGTATAGGTGGTTGCGTAAAATATGCACGCAGAAATTGCAGTTCAGTCTTCTTTTTGTCAGATTCTGTCCCGTAAAGATGCAGACTGGAGCCTGTTTTCGCTCTGAGAATCATCTGTCTGCCGTCTTTGGAATGCGGACATCCGGCTGAAGATGCTCAAAAACCATACACATTCCCGGCCAGAGGTGCCTCGCTTAAAGCGAACGTCTACAATACAGTCATGATTCTTGCTGCCGTTTCCGGAGGACCGGACTCTATCGCTTTATGCGAATATCTCGAATCCAGAAGCCTCCCCTATTGCATTGCGCACGTCAACTACCACCACCGTCCGACTGCAGGCCGGGATGAAGCCATCGTCCGCGACTATGCAACGTCGCATAAACGCCCGCTTCTCATCCTTCATCCCGATCTGGAAGACGGAAACTTTCAGGCTGCTGCCAGAAAAGCCCGCTATGACTTCTTCCTGCAGGCTGCCAGATATTTCAAAGCCGATACTTTAGCTCTTGGCCATCAGCAGGATGATGCCATCGAAACGTGGATGATGCAGAAAGAGCGCGGAGGGCTGGTCAGTCACTATGGACTGATGGAGCAAAGCGAGTACGAGGGTCTTAAGCTGTGGCGTCCGCTTCTGCACCGCACAAAACGGGAAATCCAGCAGGAGATGGATGAGAAGCACATCCGCTATGGCATTGATGAAAGCAACCTTGGTGATGAATACCGGCGCAATCAGATCCGTCATTCGCGAATCGAAACCGCCGATTCATCTCAGAGGAAAGCCTGGCTTGCCCAAATGCGGGCCGATGAAGACGCTCTGCAGAAAAGGCTGAAACAGGCAGGTGAGTCGATTCAAGAAAAGAATCGTGCGAAGAACCCAGACCAAAAACAGGGAAAAAACAAAGAGCAGGTTCATCTGGATGCGTCTGCTCTGTATGACGACCCGCAGGGCTGGCTGGCTTTAGATGCCTTTCTCTTCCTCTTTCTTGACCGTCACTTTTCCAGAGGCTGCATGCAGGATCTGCTTGGCAAGCTCAAAACCGGAAAACGGATCCGTCATGAAAGCCTGTATCTGCAGGAAATCGGCGGATTCATCGAAGCGCGGAATGTCGAAGAGACGTATGTGCCGCTGTGGATCAAAGACGAAGCGCAGCTTGAAGTGATGTGCCAGAACGGTTTTACCTATGGAAATTCACGCTTTGCAAAGAGCGGAAAACGAATTGAGTCTTTCGCTCCGGCTTTGTGCGATTTTCCGCTTACACTAAGATCGGTTCAGAGCAGAGATACCATCCGGCTGCGCAGCGGCGTATTCCGGCTTGGCCGCATTCTGATCAGCCGCAAGGTCCCGGCCCTGCTTCGCGATGAGTATCGCGTACTTGTCCATGAAAACGAAGTCCTGTTTATGGACAGTGTGGGGTGTGAACTGAACCGGTATATGGAAAGCGCACCCTTTTATGTGGTAAAATTACCCGCATAACATTCGTTCACGCGTTCTGTCAAGTCAGCCGGTGCAGTACATGCACCGCCATACGGGAAGGACGCGTTCTTCGTATGGAGCAGCCCCCGATGCACATGCATTCCAGGGACCGGTCGAAACAGACCGTACTGATGCAGAAACCCTGCCAGAACCAGACAGTACTTATCGAAAAGCATTTCGAAAGAACACCAAAATTAGAAAAGGACCAGGAAACTAAAAATGTCAGATGTAATCAGTCAGGATATCGATCGCGTTCTGATCACAGAAGAAGCAATCGAAGCACGCTGCCGCGAACTCGCAGCACAGATTGAAGCCGACTACGATGAAAAACACATCACTCCGTTCATCGTCGGCCTCCTCAAGGGAAGCGTTCCCTTCATGGCGGAACTGATCAAATATTTCCGTCACCCAATTGAAATCGACTTCATGTCCGTTTCGTCCTATGCAGGCACCGACTCCATCGGCGATGTCAAGATCAACAAGGATACCGACCTTTCCGCAAAAGGAAAGAACGTTCTGATCGTTGAAGACATCGTCGACACCGGCAGAACGCTCGCCGAAGTGCGCAAGCTGTTCTACAACAAAGGCGCTGAGGATGTAAAAATCGTTTCGCTGCTTGATAAGCCGGACCGCCGTATTGTGGATATTCAGGCGGACTATGTCGGATTCTCCGTCCCCAATGAATTTGTTGTCGGCTATGGACTCGACTACAACCAGCTCTATCGCAACCTTCCTTACATTGGGGTCCTTAAATCCGAAATTTACGAATAATCCCACAGTTAAGAAGGGGGAGACAGTATGAAAAAATGGCTGAATTATCTGCCAACTCTTTTTGTCATCATCATCCTCATCTCGCTGGTCACCTTCTCCACCAGGGGATCGGTCAGCCGGATGAACTATACCGAGTTTCAGAAAATCGCACAGAAAGCCGATTTTCAGGAATCCAGCCTGAGCATTTCCGGTTCCATCATCAAAGTCGAAGGTGTCTACAAAACCGATAAAGGTTCGCAGAGCTTCTCGACCATCGTTCCCAATACCGATGAGAACATGGCATGGCTCACAGAAGAACTCGAACGTGACGGCGGAACCATCACCGTCAACGATCCGTCCAGCAACAACCTCTGGATCAGCATTCTTTCTCAGCTGATTCCTCTGCTGCTGATCGGCGTGCTCTTCTACTTCATGCTCTCGAAAATGAGCGGAGGCGGCAGCGCCAATAAAGCCTTTGAGTTTTCCAAATCGAGAGCCCGCATCGAAAGCGACGTCAAAGTCCGCTTCAGCGATGTTGCCGGCTGCGAAGAAGAAAAAGAAGAAGTCCGCGAGATTATCGACTACCTCAAGTCGCCGAAGAAATTCACCGACATGGGTGCCCACATTCCAAAGGGCATTCTGATGGTCGGTCCTCCTGGAACGGGTAAAACGCTTCTGGCCAAAGCCGTTGCCGGCGAAGCCAACGTGCCGTTCTTCTCCATCTCCGGTTCAGACTTCGTTGAAATGTTCGTCGGTACCGGTGCAAGCCGCGTACGCGACATGTTCAAAACCGCACAGAAAAACGCGCCCTGCATTCTGTTCATCGATGAAATCGATGCCGTGGGCAGACAGCGCGGCGCCGGCATGGGCGGCGGAAACGACGAGCGCGAGCAGACGCTCAACCAGCTGCTTGTTGAAATGGACGGCATGTCCGACAACAACGGCATCGTCGTCATCGCAGCAACCAACCGTCCCGACGTTCTTGACCCGGCTCTGCGCCGTTCCGGCCGTTTTGACCGCAACGTCACTGTTTCTCTGCCGGATGTCAAAGGAAGAGAAGAAATCCTCCAGGTTCACGCAAGAAACAAAACCCTTGCTCCTGGCATATCGCTGCGCAGCCTCGCTCAGCGCACCCCCGGCTTCTCGGGTGCCGACCTGGCTAACGTGCTCAATGAAAGTGCGATCCTTGCGGTCCGCAATCATGAGACAAAGATCACCCAGGATGATCTCGATGAAGCCATTGACCGCGTCATGATGGGCCCGGCCAAGAAATCGAAGAAATACACCGACAAAGACAAATGGCTTGTGTCCTACCATGAAGCCGGACATGCAGTCATCGGTCTGAAGCTCGAAGATGCCGATATCGTTCAGAAAGTCACCATTATTCCGCGTGGCGATGCCGGCGGCTATAACCTGATGACGCCGCGGGAAGAGAAATACTTCCACCGCAAATCCGAAATGCTGGCAACCATCACCGGTCTGCTCGGCGGACGGACAGCAGAAGAAATCGTCTTTGGCGAAATCTCCGCCGGTGCGGTCAACGACATCGAAAAACTCACATCCATCGCCAAGAACATGGTCCGTGTCTACGGCATGTCCTCCCTTGGACCAATCCAGTATGCTGATCCGGAAGGCAATGTCTTCCTGGGCCGCGACTACACCAAGGGTTCCGACTACTCGGCCGGCGTTGCGACTGAAATCGACAAGGAAGTCCGCGCGATCGTGGATTCCTGCCACGATGAATGCAAACGGATTCTCAATGAGAACCGCGACCTGCTCGATCTGATTGCGCATAACCTGTATGAACACGAAACGCTCACCAACGAAGAAATCACCTGCCTGATGAACTTCGGTACGCTTACAGATCCAAATGCACCGGCTCCAGCTGAAGAACCGGCTCACCCCGCTGAACCTGTCAGCCTTGACCTGTCGAAAAACGGCGATGCTGACCAGGCTGACCATTCTGCATCATCTGCCACGCCGCCTGTTCCGCCAAAACCAGCCGGACCATCGCAGACAGATGTCGATGATGCGCTCAATGAACTGACCCGCAGAAAGTAAGCGGAAAAGTTCATCTGAAATTCAGTCTGAAAACACAGACACAAAACGCGAAAGATAAGCGGTATTCCGCAAGTCTTTCGCGTTTTTTCAAACTGAGCAGTACCGAACCCTCAACGGCCGCCCGGCAAATGTCCCTGTCGCGTCAGAAAGCCCTGCCGCAGGGAAGAATCATATAATAGAAACTGTCAGGGACAGACCGCCCGTCCCTCCTTTTCTCCTTACTTCACCTGTACATATGCGGATATTCTCATTCGCTGTGCAAAGAAATAACAGAGCCTGTTCAGGAATTTTTTCCTGATTCAGACGATCGGGCGGATATAGAAAGCAGGAATTTGAATGAACGATTCATTAGTTAAAGCAATGGCGCTTGACGGACATGTCCGTCTTTATATCAACCGCACAACCGACCTGGTCCAGGACGCCATGGACCGGTTTCATTTAAGCAATCCGGCAGCTGATGCTCTGGGTCGTGTTTTAAGCGTTGCTTCGATCATGGGCAGCATGCTCAAGAGCGACAAGGAAATGTTAACGATTAACATTCTCGGTTCTGGCGAGCTTGGCTCAATCGTTGTAGTTGCCAATGCGGACGGAACAGTCCGCGGCTTTGTCGACAATCCTTCCGCCGGACTTGGCGGAGACGGTCAGCCGGCACCAAGAGTCAGCGATCTGATTGGCCTGCCTGGCACGCTGACTGTAACCAAAGATCTTTCCATGGCAGAAAACTGGTCCGGTACCGTCGAACTGCAGAACGGTGAAATCGGACAGGATTTTGCGTACTACTTCACACTGAGCGAACAGACACCGACAGCGGTCAGCGTCGGCGTAAAAATCGATGAAACAGGCAAAGTCATCGCAGCAGGATGCCTTGTTCTGCAGATGATGCCGGATGCTGATTCCACCGATATTTCCATCTGCGAACATGTTCTTTCCGGACTCAAACCAATGACATCGATCATCGAAGACTACGATGACGCATCTCTGGCTCTTCTTGCTGAAGATCTCTTCGACGATACTGAAGTTCTCGAAACCATCCCTGTATCCTTCAAGTGCAGCTGCTCCAAAGAAAAGACCGCTGGTCTGCTCAAAACCGTTGCTCCGGCTGAACTGAAAAACATGATTGAAGAAGACCACGGTGCGACTGTCACCTGCAACTTCTGCAATGCGGACTACGATTTCAGCGAAGAAGAACTGAAGAAGATTCTTGAAGAAACTGAAAAACACCTTGAGGAAAGCGAAGAGCTCGAGTCCCATGTCTCTTAAAATCCGCGAACTTGAACTGCCCTCCCCCATCGTTATTGCCCCGATGGCCGGAGTTTCCACCCGTGCCTTCCGCCGCATTGCCAGACAGTTTGGTGCGGGGCTTGTCTGCAACGAAATGGTTTCAGACAAAGCACTTCATTACGATTCCGCCAGGACTAAACGGATGCTTGCCTGCGATGAAGACGATCATCCCGTATCGTTTCAGATTTTCGGCCATGACATCGACACCGTTGTCGAAGCCGCCAAGCTGCTTGATACAGAGACGGACTGCGACATCATCGACTTCAACATGGGCTGCCCGGTGACCAAGGTCATCAAAGCAAAAGCCGGCAGCTATCTGATGAAAGATATCGACTACGCAAAAGAACTCGTGACGGCGATCGTCCAGAACGTTAAGAAGCCTGTCACGGTCAAAATGCGTCTTGGCTTTGATGCAAACTCGATCAACTGCGTTGAAATGGCAAAGGCTATGGAAGAAGCCGGCGCCAGCGCGATTACTCTGCATGCAAGAACCCGCGCGCAGATGTACGAAGGCGAAGCAGACTGGTCCTGGATCAAAAAGGTCAAAGATGCAGTGAATATCCCTGTCATCGGAAACGGCGACGTAAAAAGCGTCGAAGATGCCATCCGCATGATGGACGAAACCGGATGCGACGGCGTCATGATCGGCCGCGGCGTTGTCGGCAATCCCTTTCTGATCCGGGAATGCGCCGACTACTTCTCCGGCGAGCATCATACGTTTGATCTGTCCATGCGCATGCAGGCATGCCGCGATCACGCAAAATATCTGTGCGAAGATCTCGATGAAAAAATTGCTCTGTCGCAGATGCGCGGACTGGCTTCCTGGTATCTCAAAGGACTTCCTGCCAGCCGTCTTTACAAAGACCGCCTGTCTAAAATCCGCACTTATGCAGAACTCGATGAAATTCTCACCGAATACGAAGACCTGCTGAACCGGGAACACTTCGGACCGGATGGCCGTCTTAAAATGCATGCTTCTGAAGAGGAACAGCAGAAAGCTGAGCCAGAAGCAGAAGCAGCTGCAAAGACGGAAACAGAGCCAGTGGCAAAGACAGAAACTGTGACAGCTCCTCAATCCGGATCTGAACCAGCCGGAACCTGCTGATCCGCCCTTCGATCCACTCCCGTTCCGCCTCTGAAGCCAATGCGCAAACGGATGCATAAACACAGAGATAGATATGACAAGCTGTCTCTTTTCAATGGCTTTATTTCCGTTAAAATAAATAGAGATTATGCCATTTTCGAACCATTTTTTCGGATTATTTTCGGATTTATACAAGGATGCGCCCGACAAAAGTAACAAATAGCTGAAGTGTGTTCATAAATCTTGGA
>Strawberry_p1__coassemble_2811_pt1 | contig 11504 bp, 6 predicted proteins | sample Strawberry_p1__metabat2_high_PE_023 | metagenome-assembled genome bin Strawberry_p1
ATACCTGTAACATCCCGAACACAGCAGTCAAGCTGCTCAACGCCGACGATAGCCACAAGGCAAAAATAGGAAGCTGCTGAATAGATAAGCCCGATGTCAGAGAAGCAATTCTCAAAGACATCGGGCTTTTTCTATTTGTCAGGGGAAGGGACATCACCCCATATCCCCTCAGGTAAAGGGCATACTGGTTTTGCGCGGCCTTCTGAAACTGTAATGTAAACGGTCTGGCATTAATTCTAGTCATCTGCACAAATCTGTAAAAAAACAGATGTTACATTGCTAGTAAACAAGAATAAATTCAGGACCTTGCACAGGAGGCTTACATATGAAGCAGAAGAAGAACCGGACATCAGGATTCGGATTTTTTCGTTTTTTCAAAAGGATGACAGGACGGCGGAAGCAACGTTTTACTCATACACTGACTGCAGTGCTGAGCTGGCTGGTGATTTTTGCCATGCTTGTGGGATATGGCCTGTCAGCCTGGCCGATGGCTGCCCAGGAAAACAGTCCGCAAAGTACAGCACAGAGTGAGCCAGGCTGGCCTGGAAGTACAGAAAGCACACCTGCGGAAAATTCGATTGGCTTTTCCATGCGTTCCGATCCGCTGATGCAGCTGAATACTTCGCCATCCAGGATCGGAGAGATTCTTGTATCCAAGAATGTTCAGGCACAGACAGGAAATACGCCTTCGAACTCTTCATTTGATATTTCGCTTTCAGCACTCTCAAGCTGGAGCGATATTTCAAGCTTACTGACCCGGCCTCTCGATATCGTTCTCGTTCTGGATACATCGGGAAGCATGAAAGCTGACTATGGATCCGGCATGACCCGCATGGATGCGATGAAAGAGTCCGTAAGTCTGTTTGTGGACAGCCTGGAAAAATCGAACAATGCCCTGGAAGCTGGGATTCCAAAATCGAACCTTGGCATTATTACCTACAGTACCTATGCTGAGCCGGAACTGCCTCTGACTAGTGATATCTCTGCTATGCGAAACTGCATTGATCAGCTGAGATTCAGCGGGGTGACGTATTCCAACCTCGCTCTGAAGGAAGGACTGAGGATGATTGAAGGCTCTGAGCAGGATGGACGGGGGAAGGTTCTGATTTTCTTTACAGACGGCCAGCCTTCTGATGGCTATGGATTTACCCGTTCAATTGCGGATGAGGCTGTCCAGGCAGCCGCGCAGATTCGTTCTGCCGGAGCGAAGATCTACACAGTAGGCATCTTTCCGGGTGCTGATCCGGATGAAGATGTCGCATTAAAACCCGGTACGGAAAATACCAACCGCTTTATGCAGGCTGTTTCATCCAATTATCCTCAGGCCAGCCTGTATTCGACAGATTTAGGTTTAAAGGAATCCAGTCAGTACTACCTGAGTGCGGATAATCCGGAAAAACTGGAGACGACATTTGAATATATCTTCCAGATTATGGATGGCGGTACAGGCTTTCCGACAAAGACTGATCTGAATGCACCGGAATCTTCAGGTTATGTCCACCTGCACGATGAAGCAGGAGAGTGGATGGAGTTTACAGATCCCATTCTGCATGTACAGTCACAGGAGTATTCGCCTGCCTCATCTCAGGTGCAGGGAAATACGGTTACCTACACGTATTCCGGCGAGGTACCAACAAACGTTCCGGGTAAAACGACTGATCTATCCTGTATAAAACTGACTGTAACCAGAGGAATAGACGGTGCAGGCGATATCCTCGATGCGGATATTCCAGCTGCCCTTCTGCCGCTTGATGCCTATTCATTCTAGGCAAGAGCGGCCAGTCAGGAACGCGAAATCTATTCAAAAGTCGTCTATGCAATTCCTGTTTCTCTGACGTATCAGGCTATACTCGATGACTCAATGAAACAGGCGCTGAGCGGTCAGAAGACGACTGGCTCAGTACAGGCTGCTGCATGGCTCGATGCACAATCAGGAGTTCAGTCTTCCGATGCGCGCAGCTCGGCAAGCTTCTTTTCCAATCTCTGGAAACCTTCTCAGGAGTCCTGGGCTTCCTTTGTCCCGGCTTCAGAAAACCAGTTCTACCATTCATCCGATTCGGATCCAGTGACTTTGCAGACAGTGATGAAGACATCCAATCCGACAGAAACGCTGGATCATCAGACTTCTCTTGAACGGGAAGGAAATCAGCCGGATTCTTCCTGGCGGCTTACTTTAGGCAATAACGGACGACTTGATCTTTCTTTTGAATCTGCAGTCCGGGTATCCAAAACAGTTATCAGTGCCGGCGACTATCCTGCACCGCAAAGCAAGTTCCAGTATCAGGCTTTGCTGGAAGACAGAAACGGTCAGCCCTACAGTGGAAATGTTTCGATTGAAACTGCAGATCATCAAAGCAGTCAGCTGACATTTACGGATGGAAAAGCTTCGTTCGAACTCTCGGATGCAGACCAGATCCTTTTTAAAAATCTGCCTCTGTTTTCCACTATGCAGATCGAAGAAATGCCGGCAGCCGGCTTTACTTCTTCGGTTCATACAGTAAATGGAACCCATGTTCAGCCAAGAAGTGCAGGAACATCAGATGAGATTCTGATTGTCCCTGGAACCAGAACTTCAATTGACTATGTCAACACATACAGCCTGACTCCTCTTGTTATGAGTCCGGATCAGAGCCAGCTCAAAGGTGAAAAAGTTCTGAGCGGGCGAGCCTGGCAGGACGATGACAGCTTTACATTTGAAGTTGTCCCTCTTGCGCCGGATGATGCCTATCTGCCGCAGAAAACGAGCGTAACGATCACGGGCAAGGATGTGAATAAGACGTTCGACTTTGGAACCATTCAGTTTGATCACCCGGGCAATTACGTCTATGCCATGTATGAAAAAACAGAGCAGTCTCAGCTTCCTGGCGTAACGAATTCTCTGAGCGTCTATGTCGTCGAGATCACCGTAACGGATGCGGACAATGGAACGATGCAGGCTGCGACGCCAAAAATTGTTCAGCTGCGCAATGATCAGGGTCAGAATGTGGAAAACGATGTTCAGTCTGCAGTGTTTACCAATACCTATAATGCGGCTGAAGTTTCCTATAGCCCGACAGTCACCAAGCATATTTTGGCAGGAACGGCAGGATCGGGTATCCCGCAAAGCGGCATCATCAAACCGGATGAGTTTACGTTCTCCTTTACGCTCAAAGCACTGGATGCCGGTGCGCCGATGCCAGATGGCGCGCAATCGGATCAGATTCAGACTGTCAATACTGGTTCTCTGGTGCAGTTCGCACCGATTACGTTTGATCAGTCTAGCATCGGAAAGACCTGGCACTATGAAATCAGCGAGAATTCAGGTTCAGATATCCCTGGCATGAGCACGAGCGCCCAGAAGATTCTGCTCGATATTCAGGTTTCACGCGCACAGGTCGATGGAGTTGAAACGATTGTCTGCACGCCTCAGTACTACACGGAAGACCATCAGCCGATTCAGGCTGATCAGGTCGCACTGATCAATCGCTATGTCTATACACCGGCTTCTGCACTGATTCAGGCCAGAAAGACACTGGAAGGCCGGGATATGAAGGATGGAGAATTCTCATTTAATCTGTCTGCCGCAAATGATGAAACCGCAAAAGCAATCGAAGAAGGCGGCATCATTTTAAACAGCACAGCGTCTGCCGGTGCGTCGAAAGACGGACAGCCCTCTTCCTTTGACTTTGGTCCGATCCAGTTTCTGAAACCTGGTCTCTATTTCTTTGAAGTGACTGAATCTCAGCAGACAGTCCCTGGTGTTGTTCTCGATGAAAGTCATCATTATGTCCAGATCGAAGTCACGCTCAATGCCCAGACGGCTGCTTTGCAGGCACAGGTCAAATACCTGAATGCAGAAGATGTTGAACAGAATGCTGTTCAGTTTGAAAACATCTATACACCAGTCTTTGATGCGCTGAGCGCGGTATCTGTAGCCGCCCAGAAAGTTGTTCTCTCATCCGCTGATAACCAGGACATTCATGAAGCGGTTTTCCGGTTCCTTCTGACAGATCCGAATGGCGATCAGAGTGTTCTGAATTCGCCAGAGGGAGTCTTTGATGTTCTGAAAAATCAGATTTTTCCATCGGCTGGGACCTATGTCTATCAGCTTGAAGAAGAAATGGTTGTCATGAGCTATCCGCAGGAATCGATCCATTTCGATCCGGCAAAGTACCGTATTGAAATTGAGGTTCTCGATGATGGACAGGGCGTTCTGAAAGCCCAGACACCGCAGATCTATAAAGACGGTGCTCCAGTCGACCGTATTGTCTTTGAAAATTCAATGACACCGACACCGGTTCCTGCAGCAGCTCTGCCTTATGGTGAAAAACAGCTGAGCGGAAAAGATCTTGAAGATGGCGAATTCAGCTTTGTCTGGAGTCTGGATACGGATATCAGTGACGGCGTTCAGGTTGATGGCAGTATGTGGAATGATGAGCAGACTGTCAGAAACAGCGCTGACGGTCAGATCAAGTTTTTCGGAAATGACCTGCTCTTTGTAAAGCCTGGTCACTATGAGATCAGTCTGCGTGAAGAGACGGGAGAAGATCAGCAGGTCCAGTACGATTCTTCAATTCTCACCTGGAGCTATGATGTCCGGGCTGAACGGGGAGTTCTTGTGGTTGAAACCAGCTGGCCGCAGAGTACAGTCTTCAACAACACCTGGAAAGCAGCTGGAGAACAGTCGGTTTCAGTTACTCTGAACGCGAAAAAAGAGCTGAAGAACGGAACCCTGAAAGACGGGGATTTCAGCTTTGAACTGCTCAGAGACGGGAAAGTCATTCAAACCGTTTCCAATAAAAAGGATGGTTCGATTGTCTTTGATCCGCTGACCTACAACCAGCCAGGAGAGGATGAGCTGATCATCCGTGAAAAAGCAGGATCGCGCAGCGATATTGAATATGATTCGTCGCAGTATACGGTGAAGATTCAGATTACAGAAGATAAAAATGGAGCGCTTCAGGCGCAGGTAAACAGCGAAAAGGATCTGCTCTTTACCAATACGATTAAAAACGCTGGACAGAAACCTTCGTCAACGCCGGGAACCGCCAGCGCAGCCCACGGATTTGAATGGATGCTTTTGCTTCTGGCAATGAGCGTAATCTTATTCAGTCTGCGTAAACGAATTCGATAAAAAATAAGATTCTGTTTGAAAGAGTCAATAGCCCGGAGTCAGCGAGCTCATCTCAGCGACTCCGGGCTTTCTGGTGCAAAAAAAGAACAGATTCGTTTGCATGACGAACTGGTCTTCAAATTTCGTCTCATTCACAAAGAATCGCTGCGGGATTCTCAGAATTGGTTTATCTTCAGGAACTTTGCAAGTATAGTTAAATAATACGGTAGTCCATGTTTCTGAAACACTTCAGATGGACCGAAGGATGGTGATCCCCATGTATTGTTCTCACTGTGGAACAGACAATCCGGAAAACGCAAAGTACTGTATCCGCTGCGGAAGTGCAATGCCAAACGCAAACCGGCACCCGCAGGCTGGATTCGACGAGCAGTCTTCACACCGTGATAGACGGCTTGAAACGATCGACTATTACCGTCAGACCGCGTTAGGAAAAGAGGATGACTACGACAGTCAGGTCGTTGAAGTCCTTTCCGATTATGTGATGTCCGGCGTTCACTCTGATTACGCAAAAAAACAGGAAGCCTCGGTGTATACGCTCCGGGCAACCGGCTATGATCCTGCAAGATCCGCCCCGGCTGCCAAAAAATGGGGGGCTTCCCCTGACCCAAGACGGAGAACTGCAGCACCTTCTTCATCGCGACTATCCGGCGTCCGCCAGGCGGCACCCGATCGCAGACGTCCGGGCTATTCGCAGACCGGCATGCAGAGCAGTGCTCAGACAAATCTGCAGCCGCAGGCAGCTGCGCCGGGATCACCGGTTCATGTCAGCTATCCGAGCAACACCTCGACCTTTAACAATTCAAAACTCCCCAAAAGACAGCGCCCGGATATGTCGAGCGCAGCAGAAGCATCTTACGGTTCGACTGGCGCCCATTCGTCGAGCTACAACCCGCGACATTCCAAAGCTGCCGCAAAAGGATCAGCTTCCGTCTATCCGGATGGAAAGCCGCCAAAACGCCACAACGGAGTAAAGACTGCGGCAGTTACATTCTGCGTTCTTGCACTTTGTGCCTCAGCTGCCCTCATCTATTTCTTCAAGATTAATCCGCCAGAAACAAACCCGGAGAAGACCGCAATTGAAATCACCAGTGAATCTTCTTTTGAACCCTCAGTGCCGTCTTCTGAAACTTACTCAGATGCAGCAATGTCAGAGAGGATGACGGATTCAGCTGCAGTTTCTGAAGCAGACGGTTCTCTGATGACATCGCAGACAGATTCAATGAATCCTTCCTCGCAGACAAATGCGACAGACCCCAATGCCTCATCTGCTCAGGCTTCTGTCCAGAATGATGTCGCAGTTTCTTCACAGTCTCCTTCCGGAGCAGTTGAAGCCAGTCCTGATGCAGGCAATTACATCCCGGCAGAAGAGATGTATGTTCGCAGTGCGCCAGATCTGTTCGATCAGACCATCGTTGGCTCTACGCCGCCAGGAACTCCGGTCCATGTTGTTGAACTGTACGTAAATCCTGACTATCCGGATCTTGTCTGGGGACGTCTGGATGACGGAAATTATGTCTGCCTGCAGGCTTACGGAAATATCTTCTTCAACAAAGCTTCCTGATTTGCGACCAGGCAGTGTACCCCGTATTCCGGACACAGAAACAAAGGTCCGAAGCAGGGAAAAGAGAACAGAAATGAAACTGAAGCTGCCAGAAAAGCAGACAGATCAGAGCTGCACAAAAGAAACAGGAAAATGAAATAAGAGATTAAGGAAAAAGAACAGCCGCTCCTGGCTGAATGGAAACCATTATGATTACATCGGAACAAGTATCGATCGCCAATATCGCCCATGCTGCGGCTAACCAGCTCAGAGGGCTGTCCGAGGATGTAAACTTTATCAACCGCCGCATTGATTTTTCCTTTGAGACAGTCACGCCAAAAGAAATCGATGAGCTCTCAGAAACTTTCGCCAAAAAAGTGACAGAGGTACGCCGGATTCTTTCCAACCTCAAAGACTATCGTTTCTGGAACGACAGACTGCGCGGCATGTTCTATTTTCAGGTCAACTATCCTCTGAAAATGCTCGGAGAAGATGTCAACTGGCTCAGCGTAATGACCGCGGATTTCAAACGTCGGTGCGCACGTTCGATTTACGGATCCGAAGGATCAAAAGACGTCTGGAGAACAGAGTGGAAAGCGACAATCGGAAAAGATCTTCCGGACCTGCTTTACCACTACATCGACACGCTCAATCAGCTGGCACAGACTTCGGTTCCAGAGCAGGCAGGCGGCAGTATCTGGCGCAGAAAAGGCAGACAGGAAGTTCCAACCAGTCAGGTCTGCTCCCGCTGCGGCGTCAAAAACCCGAAAGGACGTTCGGAGTGCCTGCGCTGCCATACCCCTCTTTAAACACACAATCCAGAATCTGAACTTCAGCTGGATTTCTTTTTCCCATCCACGAAAGACAGGCACTGGCCGCATTCACGGTCGGTGCCTTTTTGCGCTTTTTCATGAGAGCGCATGCAAAAACGCCGGCTTCCACTGTGAAAGACGGCGTACGTTTCAATTGAAAGATCAAGTATTCAGGTGAATCAGCCAATGTGGATGCGGAAGGCATCCGAACTGCCGAACTGGACAATATCTCCTTCTTTGAGCAGAACGAAATGATCCTGCGAAACCGGACGGTTGTTCAGTGTTGTACCGGCTTTGGAGATATCCTGAATCGCCCAGGCACGATGAGACGGTTCCCAGGTAATCCATGCATGCTGGCGGCTGATCGAATGGGAGTTGCGGCATTTGCCGATGACCCAGTCGCAGATTTCACCGCGGCCAAGCAGAACAGCTTCCTGACCTAATGCAGCTGTATAGCCATAGTTGATGCTCTGCAGATAGAGTGCTGAAGGAACTGATTTGCCTTCGCCCTTCCTGATCCAGATGGTCTGTCCTCTGGCAGGCAGTCTGGAAGCCTCGTCTGACTGATCGCCAAGAACGTCAGACCAGTTTCCGGGCATGTTTTTGTAGACAACATTCGTCGCATCTGGATCCTGTACAGGATCGTCTGCATAAATGTTCGTTTCAATATCGTCTTCATCCAGGTCATCGTAATACTGATCCTGCTTACGGTTCCAGTCTGCATCGGCAGCAGAGAAATGCACGGACTGAGCGGCGGAAGGCTGGCTTCTGGAAGCCTGTCTGCGTCTGTCTTCCATGACCTGAGTCTGATTCGGGTCGCCCATATCATGGTACGAATCGTTCCAGCCCTGATTACGTTTTCCCTGATCAGCAGACCAGGTTAGTGAATCATCAACTTCCTGACTGTTCCAGCTGCTGCCAGAAAAAGAGGACTGGAAATAACCGGGTTCGTCAGCACCGGAAATTGGATTGCTGTCCATTTCCTCCAGTTCAGGGAACTCATTGACCGAAGTTTCGGGTTCATCGTCCATAATGAACGATCCGGATGATCTGCCGGCATTCTGAGGGTTTGAATAGAACGGATTGCCGGTTTCGCTCGCAGATGAGAAATAGCTGGAACTCTGGAAACTGGAAGCAGAAGGATTGCCTTGGTTCTGGTAACCGGGGTTCATACGCTGCTCGTACGGCATTGTCTGATCCGCATCCAGGTTCATATAAGCCGGATCCGGTTCCATGTTCAGGAAAGTCGGCGGCTCAGATTCATTCATGTCTGCAGAAGAGAAACCGCCAAAGGAATTTGCGGACTGGAAAGCGGGGTGATCAGCAGAAAGGACGGGATCTGGTTCGATGTCCATGTAACTGTTATTCATCGAATAGCCTGCGCTGAAATTCTGCGGGGAATCATATGGAACGGTATTGTCCGGATTCAGACCGGAATAATCTGGTCTGCCCCCAGCCAGGGAGGTCGGCTGGACGGAATCGACTGGTTCGTTCGGGGTAAAGCCTGAACTGGAGAAGCCGTGGCTGCCGTTGAGCAGAGAAGTCGGAAGATCAGAATCGTCCGGCTCGTTTTGGTTAAAGACTGTGCTGGTGAAAGTTGGTTTGCCGTTCAGCAGAGAGGTTGGCAGATCGGAATCGTCCGGTTCGCTTGAGCCAAAGACTGTGCTGGTGAAAGTCGGTTTGCCGTTTAGCAGAGAAGTCGGAAGATCAGAATCGTCGGGTTCATTCGCGGCAAAGTCCGAGCTGGAGAAGCTGGGCTTACCATTCAGCAGAGAAGTTGGCAGGTCGGAATCATCAGGTTCATTCGCTGCGAAATCTGAGCTGGAGAAGCTGGGCTTTCCATTCAGCAAAGAAGTAGGGATGTCAGAATCATCGGGTTCATTTGCCGCGAAGTCTGAGCGGGAGAAGCTGGGCTTACCATTCAGCAGAGAAGTTGGCAGGTCAGAGTCATCAGGCTCGTTTGCTGCGAAGTCTGAACTGGAGAAACTTGGGTTACTGTTCAGCAGAGAAGTGGGCAGGTCGGAATCGTCAGGTTCGTTCGCCGCAAAGTGAGCGCTGGAGAAATCTGGTTTGCTTCCAAGCAGGGAAGTTGGCAGATCAGAATCATCGTCATCATCCATAGCAGAATCCGCTCCGGAGAAACTTGGCCGGCTGCTCAGCAGAGACGTCGGCATTTCCGAGTCGAGGTCGTCATCTTCTTCAGCGGGTGCCTGATATCCGGCATTGAAACCGGCGTTGTTCTGGGAGAAAGAAGATCCAGACGAAGCGTTTGAGTTCTGGGAATTGCCGGCTGGTCTGTTTAACAGAGAAGTTGGCAGGTCGGAATCGTCTGATTCATCTGCAGCCAAATGGGATCTGGAGAAATCCGGCTGGCCGTTCAGCAGAGAGGTCGGCATTTCAGAATCCAGATCGTCATCGTCCTGGATGGGCGCCTGATATCCGGCATTGAAACCGGCATTGTTCTGTGGGAACGGAGAACCAAACAAAGCATTCGGATTCTGGTATTCAGGTTCCGGACTCTTAAAGGTTGTTGTGTATGTATCAAGAGAAGCATGGGCTCTGTAGCTTCCATCTTCCGAACGGGCATAGGCATCAAGAATAGAGGATGAGAAGCTGGGCCGGCGGGCTTCATTAGAAGTGTAGGGCGATGGCTCATTGGCTGGGTCAGGCTGCGGTGTGTGGTGTGCAGAAGCTGACTGGCGCTCCTGGACACTCGGTCCAAAACTGAATCCGGAATTCTGCGGCTGCTGCGGGCGGGAATTTCCGTACGGACTGTTCTGATTCTGGCCGCCCTGATTCATGGAAGAATTCTGATTCTGGTTTGCGCTTTCAAAGGCAAAGGCGGTCTGCGTACTCCAGGATGGTTTTCTGGAATTATCCGAACCGTTCCAGCTTGAAAACTGGAACGAAGAACCGCCGCCGGATGAAGGTCCTTCCGGCTGACCTGAAGCGGCTGGATCGTCACTGAGAATGGACGTGGAATATAAGCTTTCATCATTACGGGACATATGGAGTCTCCTTAAATTTTTCCATTACGGATGATGGATGATGCAGATCAGTTGCTGAACCAGGGGCCTGGTTTGCCGATCCGGTACTGTACGTCAAGCAGAGCCTGAACAACTTCGTTAGCACTCTGGAAACGCATGGCGGGATTGGGTTCGGTCAGGCGGGCGATCACCTGGTCGAGTTCGTGTGGAACAGCTACATAGTCGCCGGGGTGATAAGGCGGCTTGGCGTTTTTCAGCCGGGTAACGGAACGTCCGGTCAGAGCAACGAACATGCTAACGCCCAGAGAATATAGATCAGAAAGAGGCGTTGAATGCTGGTTGTCCTGCTCCGGGGCTGAATAGCCTTCGGTATGGCATGGGTTGGCATCAGCCTGACCCGGAACATAATATTCAGAAATACCGAAGTCGAGCAGGTGCACTTTTTCATCTCTGGTAATAATCAGGTTGATCGGTTTGAGGTCACGGTAGACAACCGGTCTTGGCAGGGTATGCAAGTAGGCAAGAATCGATGCGATCTGAATGGAAATATCCGTGACAAGAAGCGGGTCAATCCGGCGGACGTCGTTAATCATCTGATGAAGCGTCGGTCCGTCGAGCAGTTCCATGAAGATCATGATGTGCTCGGGCGCTGCGAATTTTTCGAAAACATGCAGAATGCCCGGGTGTCTGAACTGACTGACCATGCTGTATTCGTTTTCTGAAATACGGAGCTTGCTGGACTGATGTTCAGCAAACATCGGCGGGTTGTCGGAGTTGATGCTGTCGATGAATTCCTGCAGGTTCTGCGGCGTTGCGCCTTTGCCGGCAAGATGCTTAATGCAGATCAGCTGATCATCGGGTGTAACGGCTACATAGACTTTGGAGAAGCCGCCGCGGCCGATTTCATTGAGAACCCGGATACCGCGCAGCGTTCTGCCATTGAGCGACATCTGTTTATCGTTCATGATTTCAGGCGGAAGCTTTTCTTCACTTGTTTTCCAATGTCATTAAGTTAAGGAGGGATAAAAATCGTATACCCTGTTCATGAGCGT
>Strawberry_p1__coassemble_2815_pt1 | contig 11461 bp, 10 predicted proteins | sample Strawberry_p1__metabat2_high_PE_023 | metagenome-assembled genome bin Strawberry_p1
CAGGCAAAGAGAGGTTTGAGATTATGAAAAAACATACTGCAATGTCGGCTTTCCTGTCTTTTTCGCTGCTGACAGGATTTGTGACTCCTGCTTCCGTTCTTGCGGCTGAACCTGCACTTATGCAGGATGAAACAGCGCCTGAACAGTCGACCACAACGCTTTATGACCATTCCAGAGACACCTGGTTTTCGATGGGCGATACGATGAGCGTTGAAAGTGTTGCCGGAGATGGAAAATATTTCAAAGGCTATGCGGCAATCGATAATCCATCGGCAGAAAACACCGTGAAAAATCTGCTTGCAGGCAATCAGTCGTTCACATTTGAAGTGGTCTACAAAGTCCCGGCAGGAGATCGTCAGGAATACCAGCAGATTGTTGCCAACGGCGACCACGGATTCACTCTGCGCGACTATCAGTACATGGATAACACGAACGGAACAACCTCGCAGGTCGTCGGTCATAACAGCGGCGCCTGGACAAACCTGAATGTCGTCCAGAATACCAGTGAATATCAGGGAAAGAAACATACCGTAATTGCCGGATATGACAGCACAAACAAACAGCTGTTCTACATCCTCGATGGCGGCGAAAAACAGGTGCAGGCCATTGCCAATCCGGATAACGGTCTTACACTTTCAAACTATGCTCTGACACTTGGCGGATGCGCTGAAACCGGCCGTGATTCGACGTATCTCTTCAAGTCGGTCAAACTCTTCACCGGCGCAAAAACAGCTGCTGACCTGAACGGTCTGACTGTCAGCGATGCTGCTCTGTGGATTTCAGCCGATGACAACCCGGTTCAGCCTGTCGTTGAACCTGAACTCGATTACTCGCTTCTGCAGACTGCCTGCGATGATGTCAAAGGGGCAGAAGCCGCAAATTTCCAGGCTAACGATGCTTGGACAGCCCTGAGCGATAAACTCGAAGCGGCCCAGGATATTCTGGATACAAAAGAAACTGCCGATCATACCCAGGATGAAATCGACGCAGCAGCTTCTGCACTCAACCAGGCATGGCTTGCGGTCCGTCTGAGCGTTGATCCCCAAATCAACCCGCTTCCATAAGTCTTTGCAGGAAGCCAGAACAGATCGTATTTAATCGAATAACAGAACGTTCTGCATACGAAAGCCGTATTCTCCCAAAACAGGAGCAAGACGGCTTTTCTGTCTGAAAAAAAGCCCGGCAGACAGCTTATGCTGAGGAGCCGGGCGAATTAGAAGATGAGTTGGAAAGAGAGAAGAGCAGACGGTTTTTCTGGCGGCGAAGCGACAGACGCATCCTGTCTTTTGTGCTCATTTCTGTCTGCAGAATGGGCATATGGCGTACGTTCAAGTGTCTGGCCAGAACATAGACGTTGAGCAGACGCTCAGAGATGAAGCCGAAGATCCGCTTCTGATAATCGTTATAGCCAGTCAGATCGATGCGCCGTTCAGCTTCTTCGAGAATGGAAAACAGCCAGGAACAGTAGTCATCATAGATTTCTTTTGATGCGATCATCATGTTGTACTGAGACAGACCGCCCTGTGCCATAACGGCATCAAAAGCTTTTACATCCCGCGGATATTTTTCCTGGATGATATCCCGTACGGTATCAAGGTCTTTTGCAAAACCGGATTCGATCGCGTACTGCTCATAGACGCTCTGGCGGTACGGTTCAAATTCTGCAATCAGAACATCGCAGTCTTTAAGCAGTGCAAGAGCATCCGCACCGGAAATCGGTGCGCCTTTTTTTTCGAAATAGCGGCGGTAATGAGAGATGCCGATATAGTCGCTTGTCTGGTCGTTTTTCCAGATCCAGTAGATACCGGTCAGCTCGCACCAGTTCGCATTTTTCGCTGCGATGTTTTCGTTTGTGTTATCCCGCAGAAAGCCAAAGTCTTCGCCAAAGCCGACCTGAAGCGGAACGTAGGACGGATCGGCAGGAGGCGTAAAGGGCTTGTGGGTGATGATGTAGTTGGTCAGTTTCATGCATGATCCCCCTCAAGAGAGAGATACAGATCCTGGAACTTGCGGGCGGCTTCTTTGACTTCATAGCCGGCTTTGCGGATCTGCTCGGACGTATCGTGTCTTTCGTATTTCGCAAATTCAAGAATCTTCTTCGCCCAGGTTTCAGGCGAATCTTCCAGCGGAATATAAAGAGCCATGTTTTCGATTGGCAGCTCTCTGGCAACAGCTGTTGAAGTCACTACGCGAAGGCCCGTGCACTGTGCTTCAACGCCGACTACAGGCAGGCCTTCAAAAAAGGAGGGCAGAACAAAGACATTCATGGCATTCATCAGCTTGTTGATGTCTTTGCGGATTCCCAGAAAGAGCACTGCATCATCGAGATGCTTCTCGTGAACTTTTGTTCGGATTTCATCTTCAAGCTCGCCGCTTCCGGCAAGCATCAGAACAGAATCTGGGTGCAGCTTATGAATCTGCTCAAAGATATCGATCAGAAACGCATGGTTTTTCTGTAGAGAAAACCGGCCGACATGACCGACGACCAGCGTATCTTCGCCAATGCCAAGCGACTGGCGAATCTCATGATTCCACTCTGGGTTATAACGGAAGACATCGAGGTCGACCGCATTTTTGAGAACGGTATAGTTTTTCGAGCGGATGATTTTTGCGGGGAATTTCCACTCGGCTGCAAGATCGGAGCAGGCTAGATATTTGGTCGGATAGCGGAGCATCCATGGAATGGAAATCGTTTTGATGATCCGGTATTTCAGGTTCTTGAACCCGCCGCAGTGCGAGTGAACCAGAATATTCGGAACGCCGGCTTTTGCGGCCAGACGTGATCCTTCCATCAGCGCATATGCACTGCCCGAGTGCAGGTGCACGATCGGGTAGTGATGCGTGGAAAGGAACTGTTCAAGGCTTTCTTTGAAGACCTTATTGTTGGAGACGCCAAAGGGATGATTGGCGCTGTAGACATGACCGCCCATCGATTCGATTTCTGCCTTGAGAGCGGGGTTATCCACCGTAAAAGGCGTGAAAAAATCAAGCTGTACTTTTGTGCGGTCGATGTTGCGGTACATATTCATCAGATAGCTTTCCTGACCGCCGTTGGCGATCGGTTCACGGAAGACTTCAATGACCCGGAGCATGGAATTCCTCCCTTTTCGGACTGAAGGACAGACCTTCTTTCGATGATGACCAGATCATGCGGATTCTCTCGCCTTTGTGATCGGGAGAGAGAAACAGGACACGGCCAGTGTGATAGAGAATTTTGGCCAGCTGGTACATGCGGCGGGAAAAACCTTCCTCACGGGCAATATAGACTTCGTTGCGATAAGCAAAGCGATAGCGGCCAAGCCGCTCCAGGCTGTCTTTTGAAATATCGGATCCGGTATTCGATGCCGTATGGTGAACGACCACGCTTGCCGGTACATACCAGGACGGGTCGATTGCAGAAATGCGTCTGGTGTATTCAACATCATCGCCCCAGATAAAAAAGTCAGAGATCGGCAGACCATGTTTTTCCAGGGTGGATGTCTGGGTAAAGAAGGAAACGAAAGAAGCCTGACGGCAGCGCCGAGGTTTGTCGTCGTTAAAGCTTCCCTCCAGCAGCTTTGGCTCATTCATCCGGCATATTGAACCATCGGTCCAGAGCACTTTCGAGCTGAGAAAGCCAAAGTCCGGATGCTCTTTTGCAAAAGAGAGAAGCTGTTCAAGCGCATCAGGAGTGGGCAGACAGTCATCGTCCATTGCCCACAGGTACTTGAACCCTTCATTTGCGGCAGTTTTCAGGCCAAAGTTGAAACCTCCTGCGCCGCCGATGTTTTTCTCCATGCGGAAATATTCAATCGTACCGGATTCGATATAGGATTCAATCGCTTCACGCGTGTTGTCGGTCGATGCATTGTCGACAACCAGAATCCGGCAGGGAACAGTCTGTTTGAGCAGAGCTTCGATGCACTGAACGAGCAGCGCTTTGCGGTTATACGTCACCACAATTGCGGTAGATGAACAGGGACTTGAAGAAACGGCTTCTGTCATGAGTCAGTCCTCCCTGCCGGAATCACCTTCCGGCTTTCCCTGATCCGTCTCTGTATTTACAGAGTTCGAGTTCCGGATGTCTTTTTCGTCCGGATTCGATTGCGATGCTAAGGGACTCTCTTCATTGTGGCGGGCAGAATCATCACGGTCAACGCCTGCGGCAGGATTGGTCTTTCCTGCGGGCGCGGATAAAGCGGAGAGATCTTCAAGAACAGTTTCGGTGCTGACAGCCGGTTCGCTCAGAAACGCAGCGGCTTCCTCGAGGCTTGTGCGCTCCTCTTCTTTTTTAAGAGCAGAAACAGCCTCAGATTCTTCTTCAGCAATCTCTCTTGCAGCAGCTTTTGCGGATGTCAGATCAAAGGCTTCGTCGGTATTGTCCGGCTCAACACTTTCAACAATTGTCGCAGCAGCCAGTTCAGGTGCTTTTTCTACAGCCGGCGAAGCCGCTTTTTTATCAGCTTTTGGTGCATGGAGAGAATTCAGAAAACCGGCAAAGCGGGAAGGTTTTCCATCCGCTTTGTGATCCGTTCTGTTATCCGTTTTTTCTTTTCGTGCAGGACGGTGAAGAATACCCTGTGTAAACCATCCCTCTGGCAGAGCAAGTTCATGGCTGGCAATCAGCAGGAACGGGTTGTAGATCGGGTTAAGCAGGCGGACTTCATAGAACGAGAAGCAGAACAGGAAGAACAGCAGAATCAGCATCAGCGTATTGTGCGATTTTGAAGCCTGATGAACCATCAGTGCACAGCCGCCCATGACCAGCGCCCAGTAGAGAATGCCGTAGTTGAGCAGAAAGTTAAGGTAAGAGCAGTCGACATACATGTAATTGTTTTCGCCTACGCTTCCGGCATAGTTGCCCATCCATACGATTGGCTTTCCGAAGAGGCTGAAGCCATATTCATCCATAGCAGCTTTCGCATTCGCAAAACGGCCGGAGAAAATTCCGTTGAGGCTGTTGAGAACTGTATTGTCTGCCGAATAGAAGAAGGAACAGAGCAGAGCAATCAGCGTCAGAACGATCGGCAGAAGCATGAGAGCAACCGCAAACCATTTTTTATGCGTGAACGCGAACAGATCCGGCCTGTTGCGATAGAGCGCAAATACAAGAAGCAGGATCAGGATCGCCAGGAAGGTGAAGTTGGTATCGGTCAGCAGAAACAGACAGATATCAATCAGTACAAAAGACCACAGGGTAATGCTGCTCAGTTTCTTTGCCTGTGTGCTCATCAGCGACATCAGAAGAAAGAAAAAGAGAACCGGTGCGGTCGATACCCAGGTAAAGCCCAGTCCATAGCGGTTTCTTGCCGGATCGATGTTGATGTTCGGGAACACGCCAAGTGCAGACAGGAACAGAACGCCGATCAGAACCATCGACAGAGCCAGTACATACACTTTCACGCCGCGCTTAAAGCCAAGAGGCGTAAACGCAAAGAGGTAAAGCGTCAGAATCGCAAGAGGCATGTTTCTTGAAGCAATCAGAACGATTACGCTCAGCAGTCCGATCGCCAGAAACAGATACAGGTTGTACGTCCGTCTGGAAATCAGGTTGAGTACGACAGCCACAGCGAGCATCAGGTAAATCAGATAGCGGCCAAATTTGAAAAAAAGCGCAAAAGCAGCCACATAGTGACCGGAATCCTCACCGGCCAGAATGACGTTTTCCATCCAGGAAAACAGAAGAAAGAGAAAAAGGAGGGCCGTCAGAACGAGCTGTCCGTATTTTCTCCAGAAGACAGCAGCTTTGGAATGACGCAAAGCTGCGACTTGTTCAGGTCCGAAAAAAGACCGAGCAGAAGATGCAGTCATCGCAAACTCCTTTCTTTACACACTGCCGCCACGTGGCAGCAGAAATTAATTGGTTACTGCAAATGAAAAGAACCAGAGATCAAAGGCCATAAGCCGGTTCCGTTTAGAAGAGCGGATGGTTTCTGGCAGACCTATTGTCTCAGAGCATAGTTCAGAATACCGGATTGAGCACCGGAAGATGCATCCGGGCACTTTTCCGGGACGGATTTTCTTTTTTCAACCGGTTACAGTTCGATGATTGCCCGGCAGAAAACACAGCCTGGGTAAACTGTGGGGAAACTGCTGCTCATAACCAGGAGGAAAGCTGTGAGTGACAAAGAACAGGGGAATCTGATTTTCATAGCGGCGCCGCTGTGCGGCAAGCCGTCTTCATTACCGAAGTTCCCGTTCCGATTTTCGCACAGAAAATGATGAGCGACGTGGCAGCGGTAATTCCAGATCAGGGTCTGGTTAAGAAGGACAACGGCATTCAAGCAGTCTGCGGACCGGCTTTTTTAAAATGGACAGGAGTTTGATCAGACACAGATTCAGACAGATCGCTAAGATGTGTACAGAAAATAAAAACGGTCCGAAAAGCCGGACCAGACAGAATTCTCAGCAGGTGATCCATGCGTTCGAATATGGAAAACATCCAGAAACAAGACATGGATCAATAAGGATAAAGGAAGGACAGGATATGAAAATTCTTACGTTAAACACTCACTCTTTACAGGAAGAGAACATGAATGAAAAACGGGAACAGTTTGTCTCGTTTGTAAAAGACACCCAGCCGGATGTCATCGCACTGCAGGAAGTCAATCAGCTGATGAGCGCTCCGCTCTATACAGGCGATACATTCGGTCTGCGCTTTCATCCAGAAGGCAGCGAGCTTAAAGAAGGAAACCACGCTCTTCTTGTCGCAAAGATGCTTCATGAAGCCGGTCTGCACTATGAATGGTCCTGGCTGCCGATGAAAATCGGCTATGACAAATACGATGAAGGTCTAGCGCTGTTCTCCAGAAAGCCGATTCTGGAAAGCGCAGATCTGCTTGCTTCCCGGATTGATGAATATACCGATTTCCGCACACGCCGCATTCTTGGCATCCGCAATGAGGACGGCTGGTTCTACTCCATCCATCTTTCCTGGTGGCTGGATCCCAATGAACCCTTTATTGAACAGTGGAACCGCCTGACACCGCTTCTTGCAGACCAGACACCGGCAGATCTCGTCGTGCTGATGGGCGATTTCAACTCGGATGCCAATGTTCATGGCCAGTCCGCTGATGTCGTAAAAGCATCGGGCTGGTTTGATACGTACGAGATGGCACAGACAAAAGATGGCGGCATGACAGTCGGCGGTCTGATCGACGGCTGGGAAGATCAGCCGGATCAGGGTGCCAAGCGCATCGACCAGGTCTGGGTTGATCGTAAAACGCCGGTCAGCTCAAGCCGTGTCGTCTTTAACGGCACAAATGAACCGGTCGTTTCCGACCATTATGGCGTACTTGTCGAACTTGATCGATAAAAGAAGATCAACAGGTAATTCTGAAAGCCGACAGTACTTCTGAAAGCGCAATTCAAAATCCTGGTACTGATGTAAAATCTGGTAATCTGTTTGGCCTAAAAATTATACTGACATTAATAATGACATATCTGCTGGTACTCTGCAGACAGGAACTGCGCAGCCTGCGACGCATACGCGTCAGGAGGATCAGAGAATGAACGACGATAACAGAAATAATTCAGTAAATGACAAACCGGAAGATGTGAAGCTGGATCTTCGTAAACCCGAAAATGACCAGCCGCCCGTTCCGCCTTCTTCACCCCTTGATACTCAGGAGGCAAACAGCCACGGTGCGCAGTCCACAGACTTATCGCTTCCTTTCAGAAGACCGGATTCCCAAGAGCCGACTGAAGCGATTCCAGATCCTGAAAGCAAAAAATCCAGAAAAAGCTGGAAAGACGCTCTGAAGAAGCCGGGCAAAGCGGGAAAAGAGCCTGCAGATTCTGGCAGTTGTCCCGCAGCACCGTATCCACAGAAGCCAAAGGGACAGGGAAAGGCGGGGCTTGTCGAAAAGATCGACAGAATTCTCACCAACCGGAAAGTCGGCTGGACACTGCTCATCTGCACCCTTGTTTTCGGTGCCTCAACCTGCTCATATTGCAGCAGCGGATCGAGTACATCAGAAACGATTTCAGATCTTCGCAGTGAAGTGCAGAGTCTGGAAAACAAAAACGAGGAACAAAGCGAAAGACTGAGAGATAAAATCCGGGAGAATAAATCATTACAGAATGAATTAGACGAAATCAAAAACGGACCGGATGCAGCGCTGCGCGAAGTACGCAATGCGTTTGAAGCCGGCGAGTATGACAAGGTCAAGACGCTCTACGCGGATCTGCATACCAAGTACAACGGCATGGAACAGGATCAGGAAGCCAAGAAACTTGCGGATCAGGCGGATGCAGAACTGGAAAAAGCTGCCGAAGCCAAGAGACAGGAAGAGGAAGCAAAGAAAAAGGCAGCTGAGGAAGAAGCCCGTCGCAAAGCCGAAGAAGAAGCCCGCGGCTATGAGACTGGCATTACCTACGAACAGCTCGCCCGTACGCCGGATGATTTTGTCGCCCAGAAAGTGAAATTCACCGGAAAAGCGGTTCAGGTTCTCTACGAAGATGATATTGCGGTAATCCGTCTTGCGGTTGACTCGGATTACGATCACATGCTCTACTGCATGTTTGACCCCTCGATCACGCCTTCGCGGATTCTTGAGGATGACATTATTACTGTTTATGGAGCATCTACGGGTATGTACAGTTATACAAGCGTTCTGAACGCAACCATTTCGATTCCATCGGTTCTCGTCGATAAAATCGATCAGTAAACCGTACAGCTCCCTGGATGATCCAGAGTTTTCATTCACATACGAAGAGCCCGGTCTTTCATTTCAAAGACCGGGTTCTTTTGCCAGAAAGGCAGATGGGCTTGGCTGAATCACGCTATCTCAGTCCATCCGTGCTTCTGGATTACTGTTTTTCAGAACGTTCTGTACGATACAGACTTGAAGAATCAGATGAGGTGAGAGATATGGAAATTGAATTCAATGCGATTATTGTGCAGAACGGTGACATGGATGCTGCCTATGTAGAAGTTCCTTACGATATCAAAGAGCTGACTGGCAAAGGCCGCTGGCTTGTTGATACGCTTTTTGATGACGTGCCATATTCAGGACAGGTTGTCCGCATGAAAACACCGTTCTATCTGATCGGTCTCAATAAGAAGGTGCGCAGTCAGCTTGGCAAAACATTCGGTGACAAAGTTCATGTCTGCCTCAAAGACCGTACCAGTACTCCAAAGCAGTCCGCACAATAAGTCCGTTCTGTCTGCACACTGAATTCCTTGCCTGGCAGATGAGCTCCAGCGTTACGGGCATCGCAAAAAGCAGGGAGTCATGATGGCGGGATAATACTGCCATGATGGAAAAAGACAAGATGGATGAACACAGTGAGACTCTCTCACATACAGATAATCAGAGCAGTCCAACGCAGCCGGATTTCAGTGCGCCGGCGCCTAAGGAACTTATGCGGGAACTGGTTGAAGAAGATGTCGAAGAGCATGAAGAATCCATGCGGGTCGGTCTGCTTCTGACGCTTGGAATTGGAATTCTCAATGCCTGTACGTATGTAACGCGCGGCCATGTTTTTGCTTCAAGTCAGTCCGGAAACCTGCTTTATCTAGGGCTGGATCTGGCCAAAGGCGAGTTTGGCAATGTGACAAAATATCTCTTTCCGCCGCTGATGTTTGCGGCTGGAATTGTTATTGCCGAGCATTATCACGACAAGCCCGGCTATCCGCAATGGCGCAAAGTCCCGTTTCTTTTTGAAATTATTCTGATTGCGCTGGCGACCTTTCTTCCGGATTCCTGGAATGCGCTTGCCAATCCGATTTTTGGCTTATGCTGCGGACTCCAGACGATCACGTTTAAACGGATCCGGAGCAACCCGGTTGCGACAGTCGTTCTGACTGGAAGCTTTCAGAATGCGTTTATTCATCTCACGCGCTTTCTGCATCTTCATGATCCGCAGGATGCCTTCAGGACACTGCTCTACAGCGTGATTGTGCTGTCGTATTTCACCGGTATTGTGATCGGTGCCTGGCTCTGTCCGTATCTGGGCCATTATGTCTCCCTGATTTCTGCCGGCCTTCTTGCTCTGTGTCTTTGCATTGCGATTCCGCCTAAGCAGAAGACGGCTGTTTCAAGCGCAGCCTGATGGCCAGAGAACAGGAATGCAGGCAAACGTTTTTTTCATCAACTGTCGACAGATCCGATTGATAATAATTCAGGACGAAACCTCTGCGTGTATCCACCAGAGATTTCGTCCTTTTTATGTTTCTGCGTCATTGAAGGCTAGTTTTCCTCCATAAAGACTGAAGGAGGAGAGTCCGGATCATAGTCCTCGATGGGGATCGAAAGATTATCCCACAGGAAGTTGAACTCATCTGTGAAGGCCTGGTATGGCAGTCCGTCAGCCTGACTGGAATCCGATACCTGCCGTCTTCTTGTAAATTCCTTAAACTCTCCGCCGTAAAGATACTCCCCGATTGTCTCCACCTGTGCCATCTGTTCGATGGCACAGGTGGAGACAATGCAGAAGAGGGACGGAACAGATTCTCAGTTCGACGAGATCTGGATGAGCAAGAGCGAATTCTTTCCATTCCTGAATATTTTCCGAAATAGGGACGTAACGCTTCCGTGTTTTGCGCATATGGATAATCAGGGGATCAATCGCCGGAGAATTGATCAGGACACGTAAAGGAATCGAATGCGTGATCAAAAGATCGAGAAAATCGATCTTCGCAAAGTCCCGGTGCCATTATGCTCCGGCATGAAACGCAAAATCGATTCCGGCGATGTCTTCCAGACTGCTGATGGAAGAAAGGAAGAAGCTCACATCATGATCTCTGAAAAGTGATTCAGGCAGTCCGAGACGGTCTGCAGGCTGTCCGATAAAGGCAATCAGCCGGCGCAGGGAAGCTTCGAAATATTCCTGTGAGAGCGTAACGGAATCCAGATCGTTGAGCGCTGTAAAACCGTCAGGAAGCTGGGAAACGAGGTGTTCAGGCCAGACAAAATTATTCATCCGAATCGGGACAATTGTGCAGCCGCTTGAAAGGGCGGTTTCAATTTCGATTCGTACCCAGTCGTCTGGATGAGTGCATCTCTCGAGCGTATCGGGTGTAAGAAGCAAAAGAAATGTATGGCACTGTTCAATCGCCGACTGGATCCGGCGGCTGAGCGGCCCGGCTCTGGATGTATCGAGATCGAGAAAACAGGAAATCCCGGCTGCTTCCAGACGATCCTGTATCGCTCTTGCCGCAAAAAATCCGGTTGCCCGTCTGTAGCAGAGAAAGCATTCAAAGCGTTCACTGCGTTCTGTCAAAAGATTCCGATCCTCCATAGGTCATTTCCTTTCTTTGCGTCAGCAATGCTTCGTGTTCAGTTTCAGTGTACGTGCAGGAAAAAAGAACACCTGCCGCAAGATCGGAAAGTGTCGGGTTTTTGGCTGTTTTTCTGGACATGAAATACAGAGTTCTGAATTTTTTCTCTGCCATTTTTTGGCCGATAAAAAGAATGTTTGATGCAATGTCATTAAGTTAATTTCGAACGAGGATCTCCAATCGCACTAAGAAGAGGTC
>Strawberry_p1__coassemble_2839_pt1 | contig 11309 bp, 10 predicted proteins | sample Strawberry_p1__metabat2_high_PE_023 | metagenome-assembled genome bin Strawberry_p1
CCAAAAATCACATGTAAGCTTAACGTTTGAGTGGACCTACCTTATCTAACTTAAGACATTGAAAAAATGGGTAAAAAAAAAGGACCGGATCACTCCGGTCACCCAAGAAACGAGATTTTTGCCTGTTGTATATCCAGGTGGGTTTTCTGTCTTTACATTCAGGATACCGATGCCTCTCGCAAGCAAGAGATAACGGTCTTCGACATGTGTAAAAAGCATCCGAAATCCCATATCTCAAGTGTAGGAAAAATGTAATTCCTTGAGCGACTTCATTATAGCAAAACACCATGAAGATGTCAGTCTGAGCCCGCTTTTTTGAAAGGCCGTTTCTGCGAATAAAATCGTGCAGTTTGGATTATAAAATACGGGCTTATGGATTGACGGAATGGATATTCCATCACCTGGTCAGAGCAGTGGAAAAGGAGTGGCAGCTGGTTGTCCGGATTAAGGAAGACGCATATGACTGACCCTCAGAAAGCAAATTGCCATTAATGAGAGGTGCTGCTCGGTAAGCCGCACTTCCGAAGGCTGGAAATATCCAAACAGATTGGAAATCTGAAGGATCCAAGAGGACAGATCAGCAGCAGAAAAACAGTAAGCGCTTATTTCTAGTGAATAAAGCAGTTGGCTTTTTTAATGAAAACGATAACATTAGTAAAACTAATTATGATACACTGTAATAGATAAAATGTTAAGTATATTTTGATGACATCTTAAAAAAGATCTCTATAATAAGGACGAAATAAAAAAAGGAGATACTTAACATGAAAAACGTATTTAAGATTTTAGCTTCAGCAGTACTCGCGGCAGGACTTGCAGGATGCTCTGCTGCAGCCGGAGATACAGTAGATTTTGAGTCCGGCCAGGCAATTGTCGATGAATTTGGAAAACAGGATTTTACCGTTGAGAATTTCTCGAAATCTGAAGAAGGCCAAGTTTCATTTAAAGTTGCTGGTGAAAACGGCGGTGCAAATGTAAGAATTCAGAGCTTTGATTCAATCACAGAAGCACTCGATCAGTACGATCAGACCAAAGCCGCAATGACACAGTCTGATTACTACATGATCGGCGAAAAAGAGAATGGCATGGGCAGCATGGCTGCATTCAACAACTCCATTAACTATAACTATGCAATTGTGGCTTTTGATGCCAGAAGTAATACAATGGTCGTCGTCAGCGAAATTGCTCAGGACAATCTTGATGAAGTCTACGATGTTCTAGCACAGTACGGATTTAATTTTCAGTAACTTCCAGAATTGAAGAGCCCGCAATGCGGGCTTTTTCTTTTGGAAGCCTGGAATTGTAATTGTTTGGCAAAGAGGCTTGCTGGCTGATCGGGCGTTCGGATGACTAAGAAATTCGCATGAGACATATCCTCAGAAACATGTTCTTTACGCTCAGACAATTGAGAGCTTGATCGGATACAATGATTCGAGGAGGACGTGCCATGAATTCTGCTCTCTGTGAATCTCAACTCAATGAATCAAAAAAGCCTGGTCTTCTGGTTGGTCTGCAGAATGTCAGTGTCGTGATCGATGAGAAAGTGATTCTTCGTGATCTTTCTTTGCAAATCTATACAGGGGACAGAATCGCACTGGTGGGTCCTTCAGGAATTGGAAAAAGCACATTGCTGAAAACAATTGCCGGTCTTCTTACTCCAGCAGAAGGAAAGATCAAGGTCTGCGGCAACGTATCTTTTGTGTTTGATGACAATAAGCTTTATCCGCTTCTGAGTGCTCTGGAAAACATTGAGCTCGGAGTAGACTTCTCGAGGGTCACTGGAAAAGAGCGAAAGAAAAAAGCTGCCCGCTGGGCATCTGTATTCTCCTGTACGGCGTTTCTGCAGCAGAAGTGTCAGACTCTCTCTGCTGGTCAGAGAAAAAGAACGGCTCTTGCTAGGGCAATGATGAAAGAGCCACAGATCCTGCTGCTTGATGAGACGTTTCATGCACTGGATCCAGAGCTCCGGCTTGAGCTCATCGATGCGCTTCTGAAACTGCAGAAAGAGATGGGCTTTGCGATTGTCTTTGCTACACACGATCTTCGGGAAGTCGATCTGCTCCATGCAGATCTGCTGAAGCTTGAAGAAACGGAAGAAGGGCGAAATAGCCTTTAGGCTGCGTGAAAGATGCTCTTGAATGCAGTGTGAAGACTCAATTTTCATTGAAAAACAGGTTTCATAAAACTTTCAGTATTTTCACAAATATTCCTTGTTGACAGAAACCGGATGATCTAGTAAGTTATCAAAGCATGCGCGGGATTCTATCCCGTTTTTAAAGGGCGAATCGCGAACCACCCGGATTCGTTCGCATGAAATTGGATACAAATTCAAGGAAAGACAAGGAGAAGAAATGCCAACAATTAACCAGCTGATTCGTAAAGGCCGTAAGTCCAGCGAAAACATGTCGAAATCTCCGGCGCTGAACCGCGGCTACAACTCTCTGAAGTCCAGACCGACCAACCTGTCCAGCCCGCAGAAACGCGGTGTCTGCACCCGTGTCGGTACCATGACTCCAAAAAAACCGAACTCCGCACTTCGTAAATATGCCCGTGTTCGTCTGAGCAACGGCATGGAAGTTACTGCTTATATTCCCGGAATCGGTCACAACCTTCAGGAGCATTCGGTTGTCCTCATTCGCGGCGGCCGTGTTAAAGACCTCCCAGGTGTTCGTTACCACATCATCCGTGGAACTCTTGACTGCGCTGGCGTAAATGATCGTCGTCAGAGCCGTTCGCTCTACGGAACAAAGAAACCTAAGAAATAAAAAGTCAATCGTGAAAGGAGAATGAAAGATGCCTAGAAAAGGTCATATTGCGAAAAGGGATGTACTCCCGGATCCTATTTACAATTCCAAGCTCGTTACTCGTTTAATCAATAAAATCATGATTGACGGAAAACGTGGAACTGCACAGAAAATTCTTTACAACGCCTTCGATATCGTCGAAGTTAAAACTGGCAAACAGCCAATGGAAGTTTTCGAGCAGGCGCTCGGAAACATTATGCCTCAGCTTGAGCTGAAGGTTCGCCGTGTCGGCGGTGCTAACTACCAGGTACCAGTTGAAGTTTCTGAAGAAAGAAGACTGACACTTGGTCTGCGCTGGCTCGTTAACTACGCTCGCCTGCGCAATGAAAAAACGATGGAACAGCGTCTTGCTGCAGAAATCATCGATGCCGCTAACGGTGTAGGTGCTTCTGTTAAACAGCGTGACAACGTTCACCGTATGGCTGAAGCCAACAAAGCATTTGCTCACTATCGCTGGTAAGCCGAATGCTGATCAGACTGGTCTGGGCGTTCTGCTCAGCCTGTCTCTGTATCCTGATTCTATGGCGCTTCTTAGAAGCTGATTATAGAAAGATTTAACCGGTCAGAAGCTCCGGCTTCGGCCAAAAACTGGAAATTCAGTAATGAAAGGATGTCGAATATGCCCAGAGAATACTCACTCCAGGATACCCGTAACATCGGTATCATGGCACACATCGACGCCGGCAAAACAACCACTACTGAACGTATCCTGTATTACGCAGGTGTAAACCACCGCATTGGTGAAACCCATGATGGTACTTCCACCATGGACTGGATGGACCAGGAAGCTGAACGCGGTATTACCATTACATCTGCTGCTACAACCGTTCATTGGAACGGCAACCGCATCAACATCATCGACACTCCGGGTCACGTTGACTTCACTGTTGAAGTAGAACGTTCCCTGCGTGTCCTTGACGGTGCAGTTACAGTTCTTGATGCTAAAGCCGGTGTTGAACCACAGACAGAAACTGTCTGGCGTCAGGCCTCTGAATATGGAGTGCCCCGTATCGTTTTCGTCAACAAGATGGACTCGACCGGTGCAGACTTCCTGATGAGCTGCCAGACGATCGTAGACCGCCTCGGTGTTAAATCCACCCCGATTCAGCTCCCAATCGGTGCTGAGAGCGACTTTAAAGGCGTTATCGATCTGATCGAACGCAAAGCCATCTTCAATGAAGGCGAAAAGGGAATTAAAGTCGTTGAAAAAGAAATCCCTGAAGATATGATCGACCAGGTAGAAGAGTACAGAATGCAGCTGCTCGAATACCTGTCCGATTATGATGAGGACCTGATGATGCAGGTTCTCGAAGGCGAAGATCCTTCCGTTGAAGACATCAAACGCGTTCTGCGCAAAGCTGTCATCTCCGGCGAGTTCTTCCCAGTACTCTGCGGATCCGCTTATAAAGACAAAGGTGTTCAGCCGATGCTGGATGCAGTTGTAGATTATCTGCCTTCTCCGCTTGATGTACCTGCAATCAACGGAACAACCCTTGATGGCGAACCGGATGCACGTCACTCTTCCGATGAAGAACCGTTCTCCGCTCTCGCGTTCAAGATCATGACCGATAAGTATGTTGGTAAGCTGACATTCTTTCGTGTTTATTCCGGTACCGCTGATTCCGGCAGCTACATCCTCAACTCCACCAAAGATACTAAGGAACGTTTCGGTCGTATCATGCAGATGCATGCTAACAACCGTCGCGAAATCCCGAAGGTCTACTCCGGCGACATCGCCGCTGCAGTCGGTCTGAAAAACACAACAACTGGTGACACTCTGTGTGATCCGGAACATCCGATCATTCTTGAAAAGATGGAATTCCCGGAACCAGTTATCGAACTGTCCCTCGAGCCAAAAACAAAAGCTGACCAGGACAAAATGGGTCTCGCTCTTGCTAAGCTCGCTGAAGAAGACCCGACTTTCAAAACCTACACGAACAAAGAAACAGGCCAGACTATCATCGCTGGTGTTGGTGAACTTCACCTCGACATCATCGTTGACCGTCTGCGCCGTGAGTTCAACGTAGATGCCAAGATCGGTAAACCACAGGTTGCTTACCGTGAAACAATCCGCAAAGCTGCCGAATGCGAAGGCAAATACATCCGTCAGTCCGGTGGTAAAGGTCAGTACGGTCACGTATGGATCAAATTCGAACCGAACGAAGAAGGAAAAGGCTACGAGTTCGTAGACGCTGTTGTCGGCGGAACCGTACCGAAGGAATATATCAAACCGACCAACGAAGGTTTGCAGGATGCCCTTGAAAAAGGTGTCATCGCTGGCTACCCGATGATCGACGTCAAAGCTACTCTCTTTGACGGAAGCTACCATGATGTTGACTCCTCCGAACAGGCTTATAAGATTGCCGCTTCCATGGCTCTTCGTGAAGCTGCCAAGAAGTGCAATCCTGTTTTGCTCGAGCCGATCATGCTTGTAGAAGTTACTGCACCGGCGGATTACCTCGGTTCAGTAATGGGCGACGTTTCCAGCCGCCGCGGCCAGATCATTGATCAGGAAGAACGCGGAAATGCTGTCATCGTCCGTGCGCATATTCCTCTGTCGGAAATGTTCGGATATGTTACCGACCTCCGTTCCTTCACTCAGGGACGCGGCAACTACTCGATGAAATTCGACCACTACTCTGAAGTGCCGAAATCGATTTCCGAGAAGATTATCGCAGAATCCGGCAAGTAGAATTCTCTATATTGCTTTTAAAACACGAATAAACTAGAATAATCACAGTCTGAAAGAAACTCTAGGAGGATATAATGGCTAAGGCAAAATTTGACAGAAGCAAAACACATGTCAACATTGGAACCATCGGTCACGTTGACCATGGTAAAACCACTCTGACCGCTGCGATCACATCCGTTCTCTCCGGCAAAGGTATGGCTGAGAAAACTGATTACGATCAGATCGACGGCGCTCCAGAAGAAAAAGAACGCGGTATTACTATCAACACCGCACACGTTGAGTACCAGACAGATACCCGTCACTATGCACACGTAGACTGCCCGGGTCACGCTGACTACATCAAAAACATGATCACTGGTGCAGCTCAGATGGACGGCGCTATCCTCGTAGTTGCTGCTACTGATGGACCTATGCCTCAGACACGTGAGCACATCCTGCTCGCTCGTCAGGTAGGCGTACCTAAAATGGTAGTATTCCTGAACAAATGCGACATGGTTGATGACGAAGAACTTATCGACCTCGTTGAAATGGAAATCCGTGAACTGCTCGATGAGTACGAATTCGACGGTGACAACACTCCAATCATCCGTGGATCCGCACTGAAAGCTCTCGAAGGCGATCCAAAATGGACTCCAGCTATCGAAGAACTGATGAATGCAGTTGACTCCTGGATCGACGATCCAGTTCGTGACGTTGACAAACCATTCCTGATGGCTGTCGAAGATGTTATGACTATCTCCGGCCGTGGTACTGTAGCTACAGGTCGTGTAGAGCGTGGTACAGCTCACCTGTCCGACAACGTTGAAATCGTTGGTATCAAACCAACCCGTACAACTGTTCTGACTGGTCTTGAAATGTTCCACAAACAGCTCGACGAAGCTCGTGCTGGTGACAACATCGGTGCTCTGCTCCGTGGTGTTGCACGTGACGAAGTACAGCGTGGACAGGTTCTTGCTAAACCAGGATCTGTACATCCTCACACAAAATTCAAAGCTCAGGTTTACGTACTGAGCAAAGAAGAAGGTGGACGTCATACTCCATTCGTTTCCAACTATCGTCCTCAGTTCTACTTCCGTACAACTGACGTAACTGGTGTTATCACTCTGCCAGAAGGCGTTGAGATGGTTATGCCTGGCGATAACGTTGAAATGAACGTTGAGCTGATCGCTCCTATCGCTATCGAAAACGGTACTACATTCTCCATCCGTGAGGGCGGACATACTGTAGGTGCTGGTAACGTTACTGAAATCGTTGAGTAATCGTTGCACTCACAACTGTTATTAACAGGGGATCTGAAAAGATCTCCTGTTTTTTTTGCGTTTACCAGAACAGAAGATTCAGAAAGCAGCCGGAAGAATGCGACGGCTTTATCCAGCGCCGATCACTCCGGATCGGATACCAGCTTTCCTTGATTCCCCGGATCTCTCAGTCGAAGCTTCTTGTTAGAGAGAATCTGGCTCTAAATGAAGGAAGAACACGATAAAGATGGCTGAATCACCGCTGCAATGGCATGAGGAAACTTCTCTTCCTGGCTTCGAAGCTTAAAGATCTGTACCAGAGGGACTCGATACAGCTTTATCGAAGAAAATGCAAGAAAAGGGCAGAAACTGACGTTGACAGCATCGTTCCAGACATTTCATCGGAAGATTGCCGTTAAATCACAGCTGAATTATGTGTAAGGGATTACAACGCATAAATGATTCAAAAGTACTCTAATAAGAATGCAAATATGTACAAATATAGATTCAATGTTTTTACATCAAATCAAGCATTTAGAACGACAAGGAAAAAACTTTCCTGAAAATTAATGAATTTCAAATAATTTTCGTTATTTATGGGATAATAGGGCGGAAAGGAGTGTTTCTCACATTATGAATTCATCAACAACCTCAGCCGGTTCTGATGCTAAAAAGATCACCTGGCTGACTTTGGCGTTCATGGCGTTCTCCACAGTCTGGGGCTTTGGTAACGTCGTTAATGGATTCGGTTACTTTAACGGTACGCAGGTCATTTTCTCCTGGATCATGATGTTTGCGCTGTACTTCGTACCGTATGCTCTGATGGTCGGTGAACTTGGATCCGCCTTCAAGACAGCAGGCGGCGGAGTTACCAGCTGGGTACTCGAAACCACGAACCCAAAACTCGCGTATTACGCGGGCTATACCTACTGGGTAGTCCATATTCCTTACATCGCTTCGAAAGGAAGCGGCGGTCTGAAGGCTCTTGCCTGGATGACTCTGCAGAATGACTGGTATGATTCGCTGCCAGCATGGCAGGTTCAGCTTGCCACTGGTGTTGTCTTCGTGATCTTCCTCTGGGTTGCATCCCGCGGTCTGACAACGCTGAAAGTTCTTACCTCCCTTGCCGGAACAAGTATGTTCATCATGTCCCTGCTCTACATCGTCATGATGTTCGCTGCACCTGCAATTAACCCAGGCGCTACGTTCGCACCGCTCGACTGGAGCTGGGAACACCTGATTCCACAATTTAACTGGCAGTACTTTACTTCACTGTCGATTCTCGTATTCGCAGTTGGCGGATGTGAAAAGATTTCCCCATATGTAAACAAAGTTAAAGACCCAGGCAAAGACTTCCCGAAAGGCATGATCGCTCTTGCAATCATGGTCGTTGCCTGCGCGATCCTCGGAACCATTGCAATGGGTATGATGTTCGACTCTCACCTGATCGAAACAGATGCTGAGTTCCAGCAGAACTTTATCGCAAACGGTGCATATGAGTGCTTCCGCAAACTTGGCGAATACTACCACGCTGGTGACCTGTTCGTTATCTTCTACGGTGCCTGCAATGCGATTGGTCAGTTCTCTACTCTGGTTCTTTCCATTGATGCTCCTCTGCGTATGCTGCTTGATGACGAAAGCGCACGCCAGTTCGTTCCGAAATCCCTGCTCAAAAAGAACAAATACGGAACTTACACAAACGGTATTATCCTCGTTGGTATCCTCTCCGGATCCATCATTGCGATTCAGCTCCTCGGCAAAAACGCTGCCGATATCATTACCTGGCTTACAAAGCTGAACTCTGTCTGCATGCCGATGCGTTACCTCTGGGTATTCTTCGCATACATCATGCTGCGCAAAGCTGCTGCCGGACGCTTCCACAGCGATTACGTCTTTGTTAAAAACAAAAACTTCGCAATCGTCTGCGGTGCATGGTGCTTCTTCGTTACAGCATTCTGCTGCATCCTCGGTGTTTATGTTGCTGGTGATACAACACGTACAATCCTCAACATCGCTGCTCCGGTTGTCCTCCTTCTCTTAGGTCTGATCATGCCGGAAATCCGCAAAGCTCAGGACGCAAAAGAAGCTGCTAAAAAATAATCCGGATTAACTGCTTAATCCCTGAATTTCAAAAACAGAAGACGGAACTTTCTTCCTTTACAGAAAAGGAAAAGGCTCTGTCTTTTTTCGTTTGATAGTAAAGACAGTCTCACAGCCAGAGCGGATAAAAGCTCACACCTGGAACAGCCGCTCTGGAAGGACTCGCGTTTTTTGTCTGTGCTGTGAATATGTTAAAGTCTTTCTAAAGGAGGAAGTATTTCAATGTCCTATACAGATTTTGCTCACAGCCTGACCGCCTTTATTCAGGACTGCCCGAGCATGTTCCATTCAGTTGCTGCTATTGCCAAAGAACTCAAAGCCAAAGGGTTCAGCGAACTGCGTGAAAAAGATTCCTGGAACCTCGAAGCAGGCAAGGGATATTACACAATCCGCAACAACAGCTCCATCATCGCATTTGCTATTCCAGAAAATTTAACCGACTACCATTTCCAGATGAGCGCCGCCCATACCGACTCTCCTACATTCAAAATCAAAGCCGTTCCGGAACTGAACGGACCAGCTGAATACCTTCGACTGAATGTAGAAGCCTACGGCGGAATGATTGATTCCACATGGCTTGACCGTCCGCTGACAATCGCTGGCCGTGTACTCGTCGAGAACGAAGACCGCCTTGAAAGCCGTCTGTTCTATATGGATGAAGATATTCTGACTATCCCGAACGTACCTATTCACTTTAACCGTCAGGTCAATGACGGCTATGCATTCAACCGTCAGATCGATCTGATGCCTCTGTTCTCCTGTGGAGAAATGAAAAAAGGTTCCTTCGATGCAATGGTTGCTGATGTCCTCGGTGTTAAAGTCGAAGACATCAAAGGAAAAGACCTGTTCCTGGTTAACCGTCAGAAAGGTCTGCTCTGGGGATACAAAGATGAGTTTGTCTCCAGCCCGAAACTCGATGACCTCGAATGCGCCTATACAACACTGCAGGGCTTCCTGGCTTCCGCACACAAAGACAAAATTGATGTCTACTGCTGCTTCGATAACGAGGAAGTCGGATCCAACACCAAACAGGGAGCAATGTCCACATTCCTGAAAGATACGCTTCGCCGGATCAATGCAGGACTTGGAAAGAGCGAAGAAGACTACATGCGCGCAGTATCCAAGAGCTTCCTTGTTTCTGCTGACAATGGTCATGCTGTTCATCCAAACCATCCTGAAAAGACTGATGAAGGCAACACTGTCTTCATGAACAAAGGTCCGATCATCAAAGAAGCTGCAAACCAGAAGTACACAACCGATGCCTTCTCCAGAGCTGTCTTTGTACGCATCTGCGAAAAAGCCGGTGTACCTGTTCAGTTCTTTGCCAACCGTTCGGATATCGTCGGCGGTTCCACTCTTGGCAACCTGTCCAATACACAGGTATCTGTTCATGCAGTAGACATCGGACTGGCTCAGCTCGCTATGCACTCTTCTTTTGAAACAGGCGGAGCCAAAGACCCGTACTACCTCTATGAGGCTTTGAAGACTTACTTCAACACTGTCATCGATATCGATGGTGCAGATACGGTAACCTTCCGTTAATGGCACTGTTTGGATCCAAAACCAGGAAAGAAAAACCTGATACATCCTGGAATACCAAAGCGCTGATCCGTAAGACCGAGTCGCTGGCTGATGATACGCAGTTTTCCAATGCGTTCTCTCAGATCGAGCGCTCACCGGAATCTGCCGGCATGAAACATCTGCTGATAAACTGGGTTGCCGACGAGCGGCTTGACGGACGGAAAGTCCCCGACAAGCTGTTCTCCCGGAAAAAGAGTCTTTCGTTCCGCGAAAGCGTAAAACGCTATATGACGGAAGACAGAGGAACATTCCGGATCAGCGGTATCGTTGCAGCGTTCTCGATGGTTCTTGTTTGTTCATTCTTTCGCAACTGGATGATGGACAGCTATCTGGTGAACTTCTCCGTAGATGCCATTGTGGCTGCCATTGGTGCAGGACTTGCACTGATCAACCTGCGTACGCAGTTCATGATTGCCGGCTGGTATGGCAAAGTGCTGGACTACGAGCTGACCGACGGCGTCGCGCTTCTGCTCTGGTTCATGCTCACACAGGTGTTCCACGGCTTTGATACATCGATTCTTGTTTTCCTGGCTGCTTATATCTTTAATCTGGTCCGCTTCAGAAAAGCGCAGAACAAGTTTATTGAAGAAAACCATTTCGACGTCACGCTCCCTAAGCGCTGAGACTGAAGAGATGCTCTTCAGATACGTTCTGCAGCATCAGAAACAGATCTGCCCGTACAGAACCCCGCAGGGATGCTCTCTGCGGGGTTTTGCTTTCTCAGGGAAGTCTATGCCCTTAATCTTTTTTCTCGCCTGGATCCGCCGGATCTGCAGGGCTGCCGGATTGATTGAATCGGCACGCAGCATCCGGGCTTCCGTCTCTTTTTATCTCTATATATAAGATGCGCCCGACAAAAGTAACAAATAGCTGAAGTGTGTTCATAAATCTTGG
>Strawberry_p1__coassemble_2845_pt1 | contig 11256 bp, 7 predicted proteins | sample Strawberry_p1__metabat2_high_PE_023 | metagenome-assembled genome bin Strawberry_p1
AACGCTCATGAACAGGGTATACGATTTTTATCCCTCCTTAACTTAATGACATTGCGTTCGTGACTTAAAATAAAAGCACAAGAATGTTTTTGATTCTAAGGAGAGAAGATATGTCAAAGAAACGCTGGATCCTGAATTTCATCATTATTGCTGCAGCAGCGGCTGTCACAGTGATCTGCTTTGTCGCCTTGATGACATCGGCAATCCATCCATCATTGGCTTATGCCATTCTTGGTGCAACCGGCGTAATTGCTGCTGTGCTGCTTACAGGCATCAATTACAACTTCAGCTCGTACGGCAGGCGCTTCAGCAAAGTCTACCCGGACAGCAAAGCTTAGTCCTTCATCGCTGCAGATAATCTGCTGATCTGTTTTTCAAAATCAGGGGCAGTAACGAATTCGAATATTCGTTACTGCCCCTTTTTCTGTATCTGCATCACTGAACCAGCCTGAGACCAGAATCAGAATTGCCAGAGCTCATCGTTATCCGGCGGTAAAACGAACTGAATTTTAATCCCTGACAGGCGATATGCATTAATCACCAGCGATAGTATTTGTTTACCCGCACCATGCTGCGATACTTTCAAATGATATTATCTTCTATAGATAAAGTATTTTTGAATATTATATTCGCATTCGTCTTCTGAAGAATCACAGCCAGAATCTGTACTTTTATCAATACCTGGCTGTCTGATTCAAAGATTTAATTTTATCTGTCTATGAAGAATTTCGCTCTGTTATGCAGGAACAGACCTGAAGCAGATCTGTTCCTGAAAAAAAGGAAGAAGGTGAAAACTGCCTGTTAAAACCAGTCTGCGATCTTCATTCTGTATTCAGCATGCTTTGCTCATTACTCCCGAATCAGAATAACCATCCATCCATTTCTGACAGACGGCTCAGCTGAGCATAGATCAAAGCAGACATAAGAATATTGATCCAGACAATCCGGGCATATTTTGATTCAACAGCTCAAAAGAAAGGATGAAAAGCAATGAAAAACTGGTTTAAAAAGTTATTTGAATTTCTGATCTTAGCTGCAATTTCCTTCACCGCCCTTGGTCCGCTGCAGATTCAGGCTGCAGCAGTCAATGACTATACGCAATGGAAGCAGAGCGATCCAGAATAGAATCAGCAGGAGGCGTGGCCTAAGTCCCAGTTTCCTGACGCTACTTATTCAATGATGTGTCAAAGCGGATGTCTTGTAACATCTCTAGCCATGCTGCTCCGCCATTATGGAGCTGTCACAGACAGTAATGTAAATTCCTTTAACCCCTGGATCTTCAACGAAAGACTCAAGCAGGTCAACGGATTCACATCTGCTGCAAATATGTATTACGCAGCTGTCACAAAACTTTATCCTGGCTTTGTATTTCAGGGAATCACTGCCTATTCTGCTTCTCAGCTCAGCAGTCTGTACAACCAGGGTTACGCCAGCATCGTCAAAGCACAGAACAGGAACAGTCATTATGTTGCTATCAGGGATGCCTCAAACCACGGAAACATCCTGATTATGGATCCGGGAAGCGGTGCAACCAATCTCAGTTACTATGGCGGAGGCAAGGAGATCATCTATTACAAAACCTCCGGAACTCCGGCTCCAACAAACCAGACACCAGTTGGTGCTCTGGATACCGTACGGGCAGAAAACGGCCGGGTCTATGTTTCGGGCTGGGCGATCGATCCAGATTCTCCCAGAACGGCCCTGGATGTTCACTTTTATATCGGTGGCGTTCGTCACGCCCTCAAAGCCGATCAGTCCAGACAGGATGTTGAAAATGCTCATGCTTCCATAAACCCAGGCCCGAATCATGGTTTTTCCGGCTGGATCAATACGGATAAAACCGGTGATGTCATCTTCTGGGGTGCAGCAATTGATACAGCCGGCGGCACAAACCTCACATCGCCGAACAGAACCATTCACATCAACCCCAAGAGCGATACAACTCCTCCAGTACTCACAGATATCAAAGCCACAAAAGATCAGGACGGCTATACCGTAACGTGCCGCGTAAGCGACGAATCCGGCATAGACAGAGTCCTGTTTCGAACCTGGACACTGAACAACGGACAGGATGATCTGGCTCCTGACTGGGTGAACAACTCCTCTTTGAAAGGAACTCTGTCCGGAAACACTGTTTCCTTCCGGGTAAATATTGCCGATCATTTTGGAGAATATGGACAATACGTCACTGACATTTACGCTTACGATATCTATGGCAGCGTGTCATTCAGCCGCATCGGTGTAAATATGGATGATCAGATTGGGCCTCCGCCAGGTTCATATACCCATTATGGAAAAATCGGTACCGCCTGGTGGACCATTGACAACGATGGCGTGCTGGCCATTCTGGAAGGTGAGTTCGCAAATGAAGACCACAATTACTCATGGCCATGGACTGAATATATAAACAATGTTACCCGTGTAGATGGAACAGCATCTTTCCAGGCAAAAGGAGACTGGTCTTCTGCTTTCAAGGTCGATGCAGATCAGTCAGCACCTGTCCTTTATTCCATCGATCTCTCTGGCTGGGATACATCAGAAACAACAGATCTGAGTTCCACGTTTGAAGGCCAGAGTGCACTGACAGAGCTGAATCTGGATGGCTGGAACACTTCATCTGTTCAATCCATGGCAGCTATGTTCAAAGACTGCACCTCTCTGGAATACGTTCCCATAACTTACTGGGATACTTCCAGTGTTCGTGATATGTCTGCCATGCTGCAGAACTGCAGAAGCATTCATGCCTTAGAGCTTATTCACCTGGATACCTCTTCGCTGGAATTTGCTGCTCTCATGTTCTGGGGCTGTTCTTCACTGATCAATCTTGATCTTCATTCATGGGAGACCTCACAGCTCAAAGAGATCGAGTATATGTTCGGCTCCTGCACTTCTCTGACATCTCTGAATGTCGGAACATGGGATACACCCGAATTAGAAAACCTCACGGGTGTGTTCAGTGACTGTCCTTCTCTGCAGTCACTGGATATTGGTTTCTGGGATACATCTTTGGCTTCTTCGATGGAACAGGCTTTCTATAACTGTTCCTCCCTGTCTTCGATTCGCTACTCTCAGAACGCCTTGAATCTTTTAGCACTCCTTCCAAGACAGTCAGGATGGATGCAGGAGAAGTCTGGACCTTATTCGATTTCTGAACTGCCAGAGATTCCGTTAAGTACGACCGCTTTGCTGACCTTAACTGATGATCCTGTCTCGATTTACGAAGCCTCGGTCACTGGAATTCAGCCTTCCTACCCGTACACCGGAAGCGCAATTCTGCCTGAGCCTGTCGTGATGATCGGCAGTCAGCTTCTGGTCAAAGGAAGGGACTATACCCTTTCGTACTCGAACAACATCAACCCGGGTACCGCAACAATGACGATTCGCGGAATCGGCAGCTTCACTGGTTCGATGACAAAATCATTTATCATTGAAGGCAATAAAACAGATGATGATTCTCCTGCGCAGGCAGTTGCGATGCATCGTCTGTATAATCCGAATTCCGGAGAGCACTTCTATACGGGTTCAGACCGGGAAAGAGATTTCCTTGTTTCAAGCGGATGGAAAAGTGAAGGAGAAGGCTGGAATGCCCCGGCATCCTCCTCATCGCCGGTTTACCGCCTGTACAACCAGAATGCTGGTGACCACCATTACACGACCAGTGCCACGGAAAAGGAATATCTGATCTCGGTTGGCTGGAAAGATGAAGGAATCGGCTGGTATTCCGATGATGCCAAAGGCGTTCCGCTCTACCGGCAGTACAACCCCAACGCCAGAGCCGGAAGCCACAATTACACAACAAACAAAAAGGAGAATGACTTCCTCGCTGCGAATGGATGGAAAGAAGAAGGCATTGCCTGGTATGGATTGAAATAGAGTACCAGGCAAACCGGACTGAATTTTTCTGACATGCAAGGGCTGTAACAAATGTATAAATTTGCTGCAGCCCTTTTTCATATTCCAGACGCAGCCCCCTGGAGGTTTGTCTTTGCCAGCATCCGGAAATACTTAAAGTAAAGTAAATATTTATCTAGTCATATATTGCAGCGCCGTTAAAAACCTATAATGAAATTGATATATACATTCAGCAGCAGACAACTCTGGCAAAGCTGCCATGCAATATCTGCTGCTCAAAAAGCCTCCCGCTCATTTCATCTGAATGAGTCAGGAGGCTGATCATTTCAGTGTGCATGGAAAGAAACAGCAGCTCCCGGGTAAATCAGGAAACCGACGGGGATCTTCGCTGATGCAAAAGCCATGCCAGAACCGGATTTACACCGGAGGAGAGAAAGGATGAAACAATTTAAAAAGCGTCCAGGAATTCTTGCCGCTCTGCTCAGTATCAGCATGGCCGCTGCGTCATTCTCAACTGTTCCTGTTTTCGCCAGGGATTTTCAGAATACCGTATCTGAAGATACGCATCAGATGGCAGAAATGGAAACCAACGCAGAATCCATCACAGTTTTTCCCAGAACAAACGGGCAGATTCAGGCAATAACAATCAGAAACCGTGACTTTGAACAGCTGCAAAACATCACAGAACAGATGCCAGCGTCTCTGGAGGTCACAGACGAAAGAGGTACAGTACGAAGCGTTTCAGTTACCTGGGAATGTCATGAAGAAATGGGAGAGAGCGAAGGGTATTACTATCAGTTCGATCCCGTTCCTGAAGAAGGATACCGATTCGACGAAAACGCGGATAACCTGCCTTACGTCGCAGTCACTGTTCGCTCTTTCATGGAACCTTCAGCCGATGCTGGAACATGGAGTTCACCTGCGTCCGTTACCTCTAATGCAAATGAGCAGACTGTTTTCAACTTTCTGCGCAATACACTGGGTCTGAATACAGCTGCAGCATGCGGAGTTATGGCCAATATTCATGATGAGTCCGGATTTAATCCGCAGGCTCTCAATCGAAATGATACTGGAGGTACCCAGAGCTACGGACTCTGTCAGTGGAACAGCGGTGCGGGCGCAGGTAATCGATACGGACAGCTGCAGAGCTGGTGCTCTGCCAACGGTTACAGCTATACTTCACTGACCGGCCAGCTGAATTTCATGAAGCACGAACTGGAAAGCAACAGCTATTACCGGTATTCGACGCTGAAAACTCAGATTCCTGATACCGCAGAGGGTGCAGCCCAGGCGTCGCGACTCTGGTCTGTCTTCTATGAAGGATGCGCTGCTTCCCGATATGAGCCCCGTATGAATCTGGCCAGAAACAGTTACTGGACTGCGTATGCTCCGGCTGCACCGCAGGATCAGATTCCGCCTGTAATTTCGGATGTTAAAGTCACCGATGTTTCACAAAGCGGCTACACGATCAGCTGCACTGTTGTTGATAATACAGGTGTAGATCGAGTTCAGTTTCCAACCTGGACGGTCGCAAACGGGCAGGATGATCTTGACCAGAACTTGACTGGATCGTCGTTTTCCAGCGGAACCAAAAATGGAAATCGCTGGTCGTTTCGCGTGAATACAGGTGATCACAATTCTGAGCGGGGATACTATGTGACCGATATTTACGCTTATGATGAGACCGGCAATCATGAAACCTGGACTTCGCTGATCTATATTCGGAACACGGATTCGAAGTCAGAAATCGGTACAGAACCGCTCGCACAGATGGACTGGAACGGCCATCGATATATGGTACTCAAACCCTGTATCCATGATTCACAGGGACTGAACTGGATGGAAGCTTCCACCTGTTGTCAGAGTCTTGGCGGTTATCTTGCAACCGTTACTTCGCCTGAAGAAAACAGAAAAATTGCTGAACTTCTGTCTCAGGCCAGCGAACCATCTGGCTGGATTGGTCTGAACGACTTTGGAAACGAAGGCCACTTTATTCTGGAGAATGGCGAAACATCCTCGTATTCCAACTGGTCGGAAGGTGAACCAAATAACTATCTGGGTTCTCAGGACGGAGTTGCAATCAGTCAAAGCGGAAAATGGGATGATAACTCCAACGTACGTCTTGCATTCATTCTCGAGATTGAGGGTATGTGTGAGCATGACTTCGTGACCGAACAGATTACTGCAAACTGTCTTGAACGGACAAAAACCAGAAAGACATGTACAAAGTGCGGACTGGAAGAAGTCACTGAAACGGATCCGGACTGGAGCGAATGGATGATCGGAGAACCCGGTGAAGATCTGAACGGTATGAAGAACCAGGTCGAAACCGCCATTCAGTATCGAACCAAAGGTGTTCGAACAGTGGAAACCGAGGACGCGAATCTTACCGGTTATATTTCCAGAGAACCATTTATCGCCTGCAGCGGCTGGTCCGGATGGAGCGACTGGAGTCTGGATCCGGTCGGTGCAAATGATCTTCGCGAGGTCGAAACCACTGCGCTGTACCGGTACTATTATTTCTACTGTCCAGTCTGCGGCGGTCATGAGCCGTTAACCGGAACAAGCGACTGCCATCAGTATTCTCTCTCTCAGGCAGATGCACATGAAGGCTGGTTCCCTGTCGCCTATGTGAATTCCAATCCGCAGAACTACAGCTACACCACCGCAAAGAAATATACGGAGTCGCTTGGAGATGGTCAACGCTGGAATTTTTCCTCAGGCAATCTCAATGACAACGCCATTGGAACAAAGGATGCAGGAAGCGATGCGATCGTCATTCGTACCGGTTATCGAAGCCGGACAAGAACAGCTGTACAGAAATACCGTTATACGTTCTGGGAAGACGACTGGAGCGAATGGACCACCGCCCCTGCTAAGGCTTCGAATAAGCTTCAGGTAGAAACACGGAATGTCTACAGAGTGGATCATGCAAAGCATGGCGACCACTCCTGGAATGAAGGTCGAATTATACTCGAGCCGACAGCGGAACATGCCGGCGTGAAAGAGTATGAGTGCCAGACCTGCCACTCCATTCGACAGGAACCCATTCCTCAGCTTCCTGCTAAAAAAAGTATCGATCATGCACAGATCGTCTTTGATGCCGATCGATTTGAATGGACAGGAAAGCCGATCACCCCTCATTTTTCAGTAATTATGGATAGCAGGACGCTGATTCCTGCTCAGGATTACACCTGGTCATTTACCCAGAATGTGGATCCTGGCAATGCGCAGCTGACTGTTAACGGAATTGGATCCTATTCGGGAATCTGCACAGGTACATTCTCAATCTACATGCCGCAGGAAGAAAAACCTGATACAGCCGAAACGATTACCATGCACCGTCTTTACAATCCCAACTCAGGAGAACATTTCTATACCGCAAACCTGAATGAGAAAGAGTATCTGGTGAAATGCGGATGGAAGGATGAAGGAGTCGCCTGGATTGCTCCGAAAACCAGCAATGCACCGGTTTACCGTCTGTATAACGCTAATGCGGGCGATCATCATTACACACTGAATGCCAGAGAGCGTGAAGTTCTGATCGGACTTGGATGGAAAGATGAAGGTACCGGCTGGTATTCCGCTTCTGAATCTGGCGTACCGCTCTATCGTCAGTACAATCCCAATGCGCAGGCTGGAAGTCATAACTACACCACCAGCAAGAAGGAAAACGATTACCTCAAATCTGTCGGATGGCATGAAGAAGGAATCGGCTGGTACGGACTGGCACAGTAAAGCAGACTTGGTCATTAACGGATAATTATAGAATTCTGTAACGAATAAAACGGTCCCTGCAGGACATTCGCTTCAAGTGAACGTCTTTGCAGGGACCGCTTTTCGCTTATACAGATATTTTTTACAGTTTCTGCTTTTCATTCTCTTCCAGAAGCAGCTGGGTGACTGCTTCGTCAGAAGGCTTTCCGTCTTTTTCAATCCGGTAACCCAGGCGAAGAATCAGACGAAGCGTTTCAAGGGCAGTTGCCCGGTCGTATTCTTTTTCGGATTCAGGCAGTTCCGCATATGGAACAAGAAACGGCGTTTTTTTACGCTGGGCGTCTTTCACTGGACCATATGTCCAGCCCTCTCGGATGCGCTTCTGCGCCCAGACGCTGTGAACGTTTTTTGCCAGCCGTTCCTGAAGCATCTGCAGATCCTCGCTCAGAGGAATCGATGCGGTATTGACGGGATCCGGAACCCAGCAGCGATGCATCCACAGACTGCCTTCCCGACTTTCTGATCTGCTCAGATACAGAAGACGCGTTTCACCCATCGGCTCACCTCATTTCGTGCTTTATTTTCGCTATGACGGTTCATGCCTCTGCCCCATCCGACTGGTCTGGCAGATGCATGCCGTCCTGTATCTTTATCGTAGAAAACAGAATTATAACAATCGATCATCATGCCCTGCACTCTAGATGAATGGCATTGAGCCGCAGGCATCAATGCCTGCTTCTTCGAGTCTGTGCAGCATTTCTTCTTCCTGATCGATCAGATACGGCTCAGATCTTGAAAGTGCCGCAAAGGTCATAAAATCAATTGCCGGTGCAGCCTGCTCGTTTCGTTTTGAAACCGGTGAATGATCTTTCTGCAGATAGATGGAATAGTCTTCCAGCGTTTCCTGATAGATGGGGCTTTCCAGAATCGGATAGCGTTTTGTTTTTAATGGACGGTGGCCGATGCGGCAGACGATTTCCGCTCCGACCGGCAGTGCGAGGACATCTTCAAGGGGGAGATTGGCACGGGTGCTGATATTCATAGCGGTTTTAAGATCCATGCCGCCCATATAAACATAGGTATTGCAGTTGTTAATGATCGTCGCTGCCTGATTGGCCCCATACATGGACGCCAGCTGCGTTTCAGACTGCAGCAGAAGGGTGACAGACATATTGCGTTCGCGAAGTACGCTGATCAGATCCGGGAAGTTTACGATCCGTCCGCCAGAAGCAAAATCATCACAGACAAGCTCTAAAGGAATGGGCAGACGACCATCCGGCTGAAGATCGGCGTACTCAAAAAGACTCTTGAAAATCATGGAGTAGAAGACGCTGATGAATTTCTGCATTCCCGGCTGAACGCTTGATGTACTCACAAACAGAACGCTTCTGTGTTCGAGCAGTTCTTCAAGATCGAGGCTTTCAGGCGCTCTCAGCATTTCACGCATCTCCTGAGAGAAAAGCGTATCAAGCGTTGTATTGAGAGCACTGTAAATGCATCCGGCAGTCGAGCGAGGCGTTGCGCTGAAGGTCTTCCAGCAGGAAACCGCAAAGGAATCCGGCTCGCGCAGTGCGAGCTCCCTGAATTTCCCGTCCAGAGTCGTCTCTACGCCGTCTTTGCCGCCAGTGAGACTCAGTCTGTCATGCAGTTCAAGGACATCAATCAGACCGCCGTAAGGTCTTGTCCGTCGGACATAGGCAATCAGAGCACTGAGCAGTGAAACAGCAGATTCTTCCCAGTACGGATCATGGAATGCGCTCTGTTCCTGACCGCTTCCGGCAACGATCGCTCTTGCCAGAAAGGCGACATCCGAATCGGTACTGACATAATCCATCGGGTCAAAGCGCAGTCTGCAGGAAGCAGGATTTGTAAAGTCGAGATCATACACACGATAACCGCGCCTCTCGAGCAGAGGCGTGTACTGATGAACCACACGCCGTTTAGTCAGCGTTACGATCATCGACGTTCCATCGGCTTCTAAAAGTCTTGGCTCTGTAATCGACATCGTTTTTCCGCATCCGGAAAATCCGCAGACCAGATTATTATTGTTGAGTCCGGTTTTTGCACAGTCTCTTGAATAGACTGCCCGTTCACCGACTATGATCCGGTCAGACATCGTCCTCCACCTCGCCTTCTGCCAGTCTTGCAAGACTCGCCTTGCAGTCACAAAGACCGAATTCGATTGCTTCTTCCAGGGTGAAGTAACGGTCTTTCGAGCAGGCTTCCTCAATTTCACTCTCGCTTCGACCGGTCAGCTTCATCAGAATGGCATGCAGTGTCTGGCTGTTTTCTCCAAGAGTTGTCATGACTTCTTTGAGCGATTCATTGTTGCCGACAAACTGAGACATGACAATGGGTTCATGAATCATCAGCCGGCTGTTGGGAAACATCATCCGTTTTGTACCTGCCGCAAATAGAATGGCTGCCATCGAATAGGCTTTCTGCATGCAGACGGTTCTGACCGGCGCGGCACTTGAGCACATCGCATCATAGATCAGCAGACCGGCTCCGATTTCTCCGCCATTGGAGTTAATCATCAGATCAATTGGTGCAAATGGATCGTCCTCATTGAGGATCAGCAGCTGATTGACAATCTGACAGGCCAGATCCGAATTAATTTCTCCATTTAAAATAATTCGTCGCCGGTCCATCAGCCGCGCTTCAATCGGTACAGGCGAAGATCCGTTTCGCCCTTTTTCCATAACCATCATCGTGATTCCCTCCCCGTTTCTGCTTCTCTTGTTCTTTTCTCTTTTCTGTTCGTATGTACTCATCATCGATGCCTTTACGCTTCTTCAACCGCTGCCATTTCGCCAGTACAGCCTGGAAGAAGCGTTTTTTCTGACTTGCATACTCTTTATACCTGCAGGCCATGGCGTGAAATATAAGGGGGTTAAAAATCCGACGTTATAAGCGTCAGAAATCCTGTACAACCGGACTGGAAAGCTCCTGTTTTTTAAAGTCTCTGTTTCAATCTGTCCCGGACAAGTAAACTGATTGTGCTGGAATCCTGATCCGGATCCAGGACGATTCAACAGAGGATAAGTTTTTATCTGATCCGAACAGGATTCATCAACAGTTCTGCATCCAGAGCAGAACAAGATGCAAAACAGAAAACACAAAAAAGGGGAACGGATCTGTCTCCTCTTTATTCATCTATAGAAAGAAGGAATCTTAGTGACTGATCTGCCCATGAACGATCTGCCGCTTAGCGCAGCCGCTCTGCTTGAGCGGGCTGAAACGATCTATACAACGCTTGAAGACCATGAAGCTGTTCCAGACCTGTATGACAGACTTCAGCAGCTGTTTTTCGCCGAACCGGATCCCGAAGTACCTCTGCTTCTGTCGCAGAGTGCCAATTACCTGGCCTATTCGCTCTACCGGCTTGGGCGCAGTGAAGAAGCGCTGAACTGCTGCGTCATTGCCTTTCAGTCTGCACAGAACGCAAAAGAGCAGAACGCAACGATCCGCTCTCTGCTTTTAAAGGCTGTCATTGCTTCCTTCTGCGCACTGCGTCAGACAGCTCACGATGCACTCGATCTTGCCGGATACCTGCTTAGTCTGGAAAATGGTGATCCCAGAAAAGAGCAGGAGCATCGCATTCTGATTTTTGAATATCTGGTCGTCTCCATGCGCCTTGCTCTTCTGGAAAACGACCTGAGTGAAGCGGAAGAGTACAGACAGAAA
>Strawberry_p1__coassemble_2868_pt1 | contig 11167 bp, 9 predicted proteins | sample Strawberry_p1__metabat2_high_PE_023 | metagenome-assembled genome bin Strawberry_p1
CGCTCATGAACAAGGTATACGATTTTTATCCCTCCTTAACTTAATGACATTGATAAGAAACAGAAATAAAATACTGAAAAACGCCGATGCAGTTAAACATCGGCGTTCAGATTTTTAAATTTCAGTTTCTGTCTATGCAGACAGAAGACATCTTCTTTTCAGAGAGATGCAGACTACTCTTCAGCCAGTTTTGGTTCAGCTGGTTTTGGTCTGTCGTGTTCGGGTTTGTCGCCTTTTGGTCCTTTGTGATCAAAACGGCGTCCGCCCGGTTTTCTTCCGCCGTCACGGCGCGGTGCGCGGCTGCGTTCCGGTTCCTTATAGCCTTCCGGTTTAGGCAGGAGGGCTTTAGCGGAAACTTTGACTTTGCCGTCTTCGATATCGATGACTTTGACATCGATGATGTCGCCGATCTTCAGAACGTCTTCAACGTTTGGTACATGGTTCCAGGAGATATTGGAAACATGCAGCAGACCGTCTGTTTTGCCAAACAGATTGACAAATGCGCCATAGCTTTCGATGCGGACAACTTTACCTTCGTAAACTTCGCCGATTTTCGCTTCGCGGACGATCTCATTGATCGCTGCAACAGCTTTGTCGATGGCAGCCTGGTCTTTGTGGTAGATGACAACAGATCCGTCGTCTTCGATATCGATCTTGACGCCGTCGCAGTCAGCAATGATCTGGTTGATCATCTTGCCGCCCGGACCGATGACATCTTTGATCTTGTCTACAGGAACGGTCATCTGCGCAATCTTCGGAGCATATGGAGACAGCTGTTTTCTTGGCTCAGGAATGGTTGCCAGCATATTGGCAAGGATTTCCTTGCGGGCTTTGTTGGCCTGAGCAAGAGCTTCTTCAAAGATTTCTTTGGTGATGCCTTTGACTTTGATGTCCATCTGCAGCGCGGTAATGCCGTGTTCGGTACCGGCTACTTTGAAGTCCATATCGCCAAAGTGGTCTTCCATACCCTGGATGTCTGTCAGAACAGTGTAGTTTCCGCTTTCTTCATCCATGATCAGACCCATGGCAATACCGGCAACCGGTGCCTTGATTGGCACACCGGCAGCCATCAGAGACATGGTTCCGGCACAGATCGAAGCCTGCGAGCTCGATCCGTTGGATTCTGTAACGTCCGCTACAGTACGGATTGTGTACGGGAATTCTTCAACAGAAGGCAGAACTTTGGAAAGTGCACGTTCCCCAAGTGCACCGTGACCGATTTCACGGCGTCCAGGAGAGCCCATGCGTCCGGTTTCGCCGACTGAATATGGCGGGAAGTTGTAATGATGCATGAAGCGTTTGTTTTCGACTTCAGTTACATCATCGATAATCTGGTTTTCGTTAAGCGCGCCAAGCGTTGTCGAAGAGATAACCTGAGTTTCACCGCGGGTGAACATAGCGGAGCCATGAACGCGCGGCATCAGGTCAACCTGCGAATCAAGAGGACGGATCTCATCAATCGCACGGCCGTCCGGACGGACTTTGTCTTCGATAATCAGACGACGGACTTCATCGGCTTCAATGCCGCGGCAGATTTTACTAACCTGCTTGAGGACTTCGGCTTTTTCTTTTTCCGATGCATAGTCTTTCTGTTCATACTCAGCAACGGCCTGATCGACAAGGGCGTCGATGGCAGCATAGCGCTCGAGTTTTTTCTGGATGGATACCGCTTTGCGGATATCAGTTTCATAAGCTGCACGGACAGCTGCTTCAAGTTCGGGATCCGGTGCATAGAGCGTGATCTCGCGTTTCGGCTTGCCGGCTGCTTTGATTACTTCTTCCTGGAATGCACAGAGTTCTTTGATCTTTTCGTGACCGAACATCAGTGCATCGAGCATATCTTCTTCACTGACTTCGTTGGCACCGGCTTCAACCATGTTGAGCGCCTGTGCTGTTCCGGCTACAGTCAGCTGGATATCCGATTTCTCTTCCTGTTCAACATCCGGGTTGCAGATGAATTCGCCGTCGATCCGTCCGACTTTAACGCCGGCAATCGGACCGCCAAACGGAATGTCAGACAGGCACAGTGCAAGGGATGCACCGAGCATCGCAGCCATTTCACTGGATGCATCCTGGTCGACAGAGAAAACGGTGTTGACTACCTGAACCTCATTACGGAAGCCTTCCGCAAACAGAGGACGGATCGGACGGTCGATCATACGGGCAGTCAGCGTTGCATGTTCAGTCGGACGGCCTTCTCTGCGAAGGAACCCGCCAGGAATTTTACCGACTGAATACAGTTTTTCTTCGTAGCTGACAGTCAGCGGGAAGAAATCGAGGCCTTCCTTGGCCTGTGCGGAAGCGACAGCTGTCGAAAGGACAACGGTATCTTCATAGCGAACGAGAACCGCGCCGCTTGCCTGCTTGGCAATTTCGCCGGTCTCGATCGTGATGTTCTTTCCGCAAAAGTCAAGATGAAATACCTGTTTTGCCATCTTGTAAATTTACCTCACTTATTAATTGTTCACCGGCTATGATAGCACAAGCAAAAATCCCATTCTATGCCCCATCCTGCCCGCCCCCGTAATTCACCATGCAAACAGACGTTCTTGTTTGGTTCGCTGCGATTTTGCCGTTCAGTTTCTGCAAGCGCACCCGGCGGCTGGCTCTGCCTGATAAAGAGAACTATTTCTCCGGAAAAGCGAAACTGAATAGGATCTGAGCAGAAACCGAACAGAAGCTGAAGAGGAAACATCAGAAAAGGGCAGCCCCTGTTTGGAACTGCCCTTGCCTGTAATGAATAAATCTGAAACTGGATTGATGCAATCTCAGCTGCCGTTGTAGCCTTCAGATCTGCACCAGATCTTGTCTGAGTATTCTTCTTATTTCTTAGCAGATGTCTTTTCGGAAGAAGCGTCCTTTGCGTCTGCTTTGGACTCTTTCTTCGAATCTGCTGCGGAGTCTTTTTTGTCTGCAGCTTTGTCTTTGTCCGCATCGGATTTCGATGCAGTGCTGGATGCATCTTTCTTGTCTTCTTTGGAGTCTGCTTTTGCATCAGTGCTGGCTTTTTCGGAAGATTTGGATTCTTTAGCAGAATCTTTTACTGCTTCAGACTCGTTTTTGGAATCTGCTTTGGATGCTTCAGAAGAAGCTTCTTCGCTGACTGGCGGCATGTCTTTGAATGTCTGGGTCAGTTTGAATGTATCGCCTTCTTTGAGGGTTCCTTTTTCTACGTTGTAGAAGAAGCCTTCAAAGAATGTTTTCCATGTGTCGCCGGCTTTTGTGACAGTGACTTTGTCGTTGGAAACGATGTTCATTTCTTCTTCGCCCATGACAGCACGGGACTTGTTGTCGTTTTCGATGCTGCGGATTGCCCCGTCTTTGTCGGTGGTAATCTTCAGATCGATCTTCTCGATATCGTAGGCATCAAGAACCATGGTTCCATCGCCCTTCAGATCAAGACGGCTGACACCGTACATGGATTCGTACTGCTCATCGAGAGTTTTTGTGTACTCTTCGATATCTGCAATGGAAATCGTCCAGACATAGTCTGTTCCGATTTTTTCAACTTTGTAATCGTACAGATCCGGGTAGGCATATGGAGTCAGCAGAAGGTTGGAGCCGAACAGCGAGTACAGCGGATAGACAACCGAGTTTTGAATGGCTCCTGCCACATCATCCACTTCGCTTGCAGATTCGTTGGTGTAGATCGTATCGATCGTCATCGGAGTTGTTGCATTGCCGACGCTGGCACTTGGATCAAGCGTTGTGTAAACCGTTGTCTGGCTGCTGACATTGGTTTTCATCAGGCCATAGACATCCTGGTTTTCTGTCGCGGAATTTACTGCTTCATCGCTGCCGGCTTCGCTGGACGATGCAGAGGAATCAGCGGGTGCTTCTTCTTTTTCTTGATCCTCTACCTGATACTCGTAGACCTGATAGAGGGTATCGGACGTTCCGACTCGGACATCCATTGTTTTGTAGGCCATGTTGCTCGTTGTAACGGTTTCTCCGCTTACGTCGAGACCATTGCCTGTTGCAGTCTCTTTTAAAATCAGACCTCCATCGCAGGAAGCATAGGTCTGGTCGACCATTTCTTGGAATACGTTGGTCATCTCAGTCATTGTCGATTCACCGTTGATGGCAACTGCGTGCTTGAGAATTTCGCTTGGCGCATTCTCTTCAGTGACAGCCACAGGCGCAGTAGAACATCCTGCAAAGAGCAGACTGAGCGATGCGCCTGCAAGCGCTGTTTTCAGTAATTTCATAAATTGTTGAACTCCTTTATCAATGCCGCATTCTGTAATCCGGACTGCGGTTTTTTCAGACAGAAACAGAATGAACGGATCCCTGATCCTTTTAAACTGTTCTGCTGAAGAAATCGCCGCCTTTATTGCTGTGCCTTTTGCCCGAAAGGACGATTGCAGCGACGTATGGTCATGGAGATGGTACGGGGACTCGATAAAACGAAGATTAAGCCGCATGAAATCTGGCAATTTCTGCTGCTCAATAACGACTTGTCCTCTTATTCTGCTTCTCCATTTCTGCTTCTTTTTCTTCTGTCAGACAGAATGAAGCAGAAATCGAATGCAGATTTACAGGTTCAGCCGTTCTGTACCATCCTGTAATGAAAAAGCTCCGTCAGAGCGAACTGACGGAGCTGGATTGCCTGGACGTATTTTAGGCTTACTTTCTCAGACCGAGTCTTGTGATCAGAGTTTTGTAGCGGTCAAGGTCTTCTTTCTTCAGGTAGTTCAGCAGGTTTTTACGACGACCGACCATTTTCATCAGACCTCTGTAGGAATGGAAGTCATGTTTGTGCACTTTGAAGTGCTCGGTCAGTTCGTTGATTCTTCTGGTCAGAATCGCGATCTGAACTTCAGGAGAACCTGTGTCTCCTTCGTGTACGGCAAATTCTTTAATGATTGCCTGTTTTTCTGCACTGGTCATTAATATATCCTCCTCAATGCGTTTCAGTCATTCGATGCCAGGAGTGGGATGGAGTAATCCACATACCGGGCATGAATCTTCAAAAGATTATCACTCTGCGTCCAGAAAATCAACAAGTATGGAATCAAGTCGTTCCATTCCCTGCCTGCTGACACCCAGTCGGCCGTTTTCTATGATGAGATCGTTTTTCCAGCGGTCCAGAACCGCCTTATATTTCCCGTAAAAGTCGATACCGTAGCGTTTCTGCCAGGCATCCAGATCGACGCCCCAGATCGTCCGCAGCCCTGTCATCAGCGCATCAAAGGAAGGATTGGGATCATCTTCGTAAATCCGGGCAGAAGGATCTTTCAGATAGTCATCAAAACGTCTGGCGTGATCGTAAAGCCCTTTTTCATCCCGGCCGCAGGCACCCCATCCAAGAGCTGCATAGCGGCCGTCTTCCCAGATCAGCGTATTGTGCAGACCGTATCGTCCATTTCTGGCATACGAAGAAACTTCATAGTGCACATAGCCGGCTTTTGTCAGACGCTCTTCAATGCGTTCATACATAGCAGCGCAAAGGTCTCCATCGATATCTTCAGCAGAAATCTGTCTGGCCAGAAGAGTGCCGTCTTCAAGAATCAGAGAATAGATGGAAAGATGGTCGATTTCCAGTTCAAGAAAAGCATCAATGTCTCGGTCAAGCTCTTCAAGACTTTCGCCGGGAAAGCCGTACATCAGATCCGCGCAGATGTTTTCAATGCCCTCTGCTTTGAGAAGCTCAACGGCTTTTCTGGATTCGTCTGCTGTGTGATAGCGTCCGATCTGTGCAAGGCGTTCATCATTAAAGGTCTGAATGCCTAGAGACACCCGGTTGATCCCTGCTTTTTTCCAAAGACGGATTTTCTTGGCAGTGAGTGATTCCGGATTGGCTTCAATTGTCCATTCAAACGGCAAGTCCGACTGTGCCAGCCTGGATTCATCCGGTCGAAAGGGTTCAAGCAGCTGCAGAAGACGGGCGGTCTGCTCTTCATCGAGCGCACTTGGCGTTCCGCCGCCAATGTAGATCGTCTGAAAAAAACGGCCCGGAACAAGGCCGGGCTGTCTTTGATCGGATGATTCCCCTTTGTCTGAATCAGTACTGTCTGTTTCATATACAGGGGCTGCGATCCGGATTTCCTGTTCCAGAGTATTCAGCCACGCATCGATCCGTCCTGTGTTTGCGGTTTTTGAAAACGCGCAATAGGAGCAGATGTGCGAGCAGAACGGCACATGAACATAAAGTGAAGGGACATTGAAGCTGCTGGTCAGCTTCTGACTCATTTGTCGTCATCCATGGACAGAACAGCCATGAATGCTTCCTGAGGAATTTCCACGCTGCCGACCATCTTCATGCGCTTCTTTCCTTCTTTCTGCTTCTCCAGCAGTTTTTTCTTACGGGAAATATCGCCGCCGTAGCATTTTGCCAGAACGTTTTTGCGCAGCGCTTTGATGTTGGTACGGGCAATGACCTTGCTTCCGATCGCTGCCTGTACAGGAATTTCAAACTGCTGGCGCGGGATCAGATCTTTGAGCTTAACAGCCATTGCGTTTCCGCGGTTATAGGCAAAGTCTTTGTGCACGATAATGCTGAGCGCATCGACCGGCTGACCGTTAAGCAGAATATCCAGCTTCTGCAGATCCGAACGCCGGTAGCCGGAGAACGTATAGTCGAAACTTGCATAGCCTTTGGTCGAGCTCTTCATGCGGTCAAAGAAGTCAAAGATGACTTCGCTGAGCGGCATTTCATAGATCAGTTCCATGCGGGTATCGTCGATCATCTGCAGATCGATGTATTCGCCGCGCTTTTTCTGGCACAGATCCATCATTGTTCCGACATAATCCTTCGGGACAAGAATCTCTGCACGGACATACGGTTCTTCGATGTAGTCAATCTTCTGAGCCGGCGGCAGAGCTGCCGGGTTATCGACTTCTTCGACTGTTCCGTCCGTTTTGTGAACCTGGTAAATAACCGAAGGGCTGGTCGCGATCAGGTTCAGATTGTATTCGCGTTCAAGCCGCTCTTCGATGACATCCATATGAAGCAGGCCAAGGAAGCCGCATCGAAAGCCGAATCCAAGAGCCTGGGAGGTTTCCGGTTCAAAGTGAAGCGAAGCATCATTGAGCTGCAGCTTTTCAAGCGCTTCTTTGAGGTCGTCATAACGTGCGTTATCGACCGGATAAAGTCCGGCGTAAACCATCGGCTGCATCTCTTTATATCCGGCAAGCGGTTCAGCTGTCGGATTGTCTGCAAGAGTAATTGTGTCACCGACGCGGACGGTCTTAATGTCCTTGATGGATGCAGCAATCCAGCCGACATCGCCAGTGGACAGCTTTTTCTTATTTAAAAGTTTCGGTGTACGGACGCCGAGTTCTGTAACTTCATATTCGGCACCCGACTGCATCAGGCGGATTTTGTCTCCGACCTGGACTTCGCCGTTTTTGACCGATACCCATGCGATAACTCCTTTGTACGGATCGTAGACCGAATCAAAAACCAGAGCCTGCAATGGCTTTGTGGGATCGCCTTTTGGCGCCGGCAGACGGTGGACGATCTCTTCAAGAACCTGATCGACATTCAGACCGGATTTCGCGGAAATTTCAACCGCATCGGAGCAGTCCAGACCAATGAGATTTTCGATCTCTTCCTTTACGACTTCCGGCTGTGCGCCCGGCAGGTCGATCTTGTTGAGAACCGGCAGAATTTCCAGGTCGTTTTCCAGAGCAAGATAGACGTTTGCCATGGTCTGTGCCTGAACGCCCTGTGCAGCATCGACGACAAGAATGGCGCCTTCGCAGGCAGCCAGGGATCGCGAAACTTCATAGGAAAAGTCAACGTGACCCGGTGTATCAATCAGATGAAACAGGTAGTCCTGTCCGTCTTTGGCATGGTAGACAAGTTCAACAGCGTTGAGCTTGATGGTAATTCCGCGCTCTCTTTCAAGATCCATAGAATCGAGAATCTGATCTTTCATCTCACGCTTCTCAACCGAATCGGTCAGTTCCAGAATCCGGTCAGCGAGCGTCGATTTTCCATGGTCGATATGCGCGATAATGGAAAAGTTCCTTATGTTTTTCTGGTCCAAATTATGACCCCGCTTTCTTATCTAATAAGCTTCTGCCTTTTCCGTTCAGAAAGCTCGCCGAATCCATCGCCGGCTTTCCTTCTAACTGTACGGCATCAAGCAGAAACAGTCCTTCATGTCCGCCCATAGCGAACTGTTTTTTTCCTTCTCGGGCAAAGACGCCGATTCCCGGTGTCTCCCCTTTTCTGTAGCGGACTTTCAGCAGCTTGATCTTCTTTCCATCGGCCAGCACATAGCCGCCCGGTTCTTCGCTCAGTGCACGGATCTGACGGAAGATTTCTTCATCTGTTCTGTCCAGATCAATCCGTTCATCGTCTTTTGAAATTTTTGCTGCATAAGTCGCACGGTCTGCATCCTGCTCCTGAAATTTCATGTTTCCTTCCAGCAGTGCATCGAGATCACGGACAATCAGCCTGCCGGCTGCTTCTCCCATTTTCTGAAACAGAGAGGTGCTCGTATCGGCTTCGGTAATCTCTACCGGCTCTACGTCAGCTACTCCTCCTGTATCCATGCCCGCCTCCATTTTCATCAGCGACATGCCGGAACGTGTTTTTCCATCCCATAAAGCTCTCTGAATGGGAGCTGCTCCGCGGTATTCAGGAAGGATGGATCCGTGCAGGTTGACGCAGCCGTGTTCCGGAGCATCCAGAACAGCCTGCGGGACAATCTGCCCATAGGCGCAGGTAACAATCAGTGCCGCATTGGCATCAAGAACCGGCTGATAGTCGGTTCGGATTTTTTCCGGAGAAAAGACTGGAATTCCGTGTTCAAGGGCGAGCGTTTTTACCTCGCACTGTTTAAGCTGGCCTTTTCTTCCCGCTTTGCGATCGGGCTGGGTAATAGCCAGGACAATTTCTGCATCAGCGTCCAGTAAAGCCTGCAGAACGTCTGCCGCAATCTGCGGCGTACCCATAAATATAATTCTTCGGTTCATTTCGCTCCCCTTTCGGGAAAATATTATAACCGATGAAATCGGCTTTTGTTGCATTGCAAAAACCCTTTTGCTATAATTTCAAAGCATTACGTCAGGAGGTGTCACCATGCCGCAGATCAAACAGCAGAAAAAGCGCGTTCTCACGAATAATAAAGCAAGAAGCCGCAACGTTTCGCAGAAATCCGCTCTGAAAACCGCAATCAAAAAGGTTCTCAAAGCTGTAGAAGCCAACGACAAAGAAGCAGCTGTAGCAGCTTACGCACAGGCCTGCTCGAAACTCGACAAAGCTGTTGCTAAAGGTTTCAAGCATAAAAACTATGCTGCAAACCAGAAGTCCAGACTTGCTCAGGCTGTCAACTCCATTCAGTAACCGAAGAACACGATATCTGCTGACTGAGATTCACTCAAGTTGATATCGTTTTTTTATGAAAGCTGAGAAGCCCGCTGATTCTGGATGCGCAGAGTTCTTTCAGACCAGCCAGCTATTCGCATCCGCCGGCTTCCAGACGCGGCAGAATGCCGCAGGCAGTTTAAGCTCACGTACATACAGCAGCAGGCGGCCGGATTCCCCAGAGAATCCGGCCGCCTTTTACTTTTGCATCTTTTTTCTATTTTTTCTGTCCACCAGATACAGATCGATCACAGCTGACCAGGCCAGCTCGCTTTTGGGCTGTCTTCTATTCATCCCGCATCAGTACACCAGCGTTCTGTTCTGTATTCAGGGTATTCGCTTTATGCTTTATATTCAGTTTTTTTCAGGAAGAGCGCTCAGGCAGCTGAAGAATGAAGTTTTCAAAACCCGTATCTTTATCGATCTTTCCGCTTTTCATCTGTTCATCCAGACGGGACAGCCACGCAAGATGATCCAGCAGCTGATCTGCCCGGAAACGTCTGGCATTGCGCATGGAATTCCAGATTCGTCCCGAAGAAGCACCTAACATCTGTACCATGTCATTCTGCGAGCGTCCCTCGTCAAGCAGAACGCGAACCTGATAGACAAACCGGATCTGCGAAGCAATCAGTGCCAGAATCGCAATCGGCTCCATATTCTGCGCGCGGAACGATCTGTACAGTCCAAGAAAACGTACACGGTCCTTTTCAAAAAGGGCATCCGTCATCTTAAAGACGTTCTGCGTCGGTTCAACCGTTGTCAGTGCCTGCACATCAGCAAGCTTCAGATTGTCTGCATACAGAGCAAGCTTATCGAGCTGCATCGAAAGGCTGGCCGCTGAAAATCCAGCATGAGAGCAGAACCACTCAAAAGCTCCCGGTTCCATCTGTATGCCTTTTTCTTTCATCATCTGCCGGATCTCATCCGGCTGATTTTTTTCTGTCAGCGGTGCACAGTCGAGTACAGTTGCCCTGGCTGCCAGCGCCTTGACCGCCTTCTTACGGGTATCGATTTTTTTGGCATGAACCAGAAAGACCGCAACTTTATCATCAATCGGACGGTCAGCAATCTTCTGCGGATCGATCCCGGTATCATTTTTCGCACTCAGAAACGACGCATTATCCACAATGACCAGCGGTTTAGTATAGAAGAGATTCATTGTATCCAGCTCATAGAGAAGATTTGCTTCACCACATTCTTTCGCGTTCAGTCTTGTCAGCGAATCGCACTTCTCTTTTCTCTTAATCTCTTCAAGACGATAATCCATTCTTGATTCGTCTTCTCCGGCAAGAATATAGATCATTGCAAACCCTCCTGTAGCCGTACATCCGCTTTGCGGCATCTGACCTCTGTCTTTCCAGTCTAGCAAATGAAGGAGGCACCGCAAAATCTCCGACAGATGCAGCCAGACCTTCAGAATCGAAAAAATGCGGCCCCGCCTATCGGCACACCATAATGCAGCACGACGAAAAGCCCTCATTTTCAGAGGGTCGAAATTTGGGCTTGATGTTAAAATCTACGTCACTCTAACATCGGGCTCGGTCGATAACTCTGTACACAGCGGTACTTCTCAAAGAACGTCCGAACAATTTCTGCCAGGTCTGGATCGCTTTTCTTTGAAAGTTTGATGATCTGCTGTGCCATCTTCTCCCTACTTCTGTATTTTTACGGACGAGAAAATGCTCCAGATCGCATTTTAACGGACGTTGATTTGTATTTAATTACATTTTTTCGAACGTTTCGCTGATTCCAGTTCATTTCATTCAATAGACATCTTTTTTTTACCTTGCAGCCACAATGTCATTAAGTTAAGGAGGGATAAAAATCGTATACCTTGTTCATGAGCGT
>Strawberry_p1__coassemble_2923_pt1 | contig 10775 bp, 6 predicted proteins | sample Strawberry_p1__metabat2_high_PE_023 | metagenome-assembled genome bin Strawberry_p1
ATTCGAATTTCTTTGTCTGTCTGTAAAGTTTTCAAAGAGCCATCATTTGTGAATTGCTCAATGCGATTCACAAAGCTTACTCATCATATCATCAGTTCTAATTGCTGTCAAACACTTTTTTAAGAAAAAAAATTGAAGCAGCTGGCAAATATTCGTTTTGCACTTTAGATAAAGATGATTTTGCGGTTGAGAGAAGCGATTTCCCTCAGCGCTCAACTATAATAACACCGCCCATTAGCTGATGCAAGTGTTATTTGTGATTTTATTCATATTTTTCACTTGTTGATTTCTGCCGCTTTCTCCTTTGGTTTGCGCACTGTCTTCTCAGCACTTCCATGGAATGTCAGGAATCCGGGCGGATCTGGCTCCTGCGGCTGGTAGAGTCACGGGCTGGCCATTCCTATAATGAGTGCATAGAACCGGGAGGCAATCATGAATATTGGAAACAGTCTGTATCTTGCACGGAAGAAATGCGGTCTTTCCCAGGAAGAAGCGGCAGGAAAGCTTGGTGTCAGCCGTCAGACCGTGTCGAAATGGGAGACTGGGGAGACAGTTCCGGACATCCGCCAGTCTAAAAAAATGGCCGTGCTGTATCACCTGTCCCTGGATGAGCTGATCCGTTTTGATCCGGATGTTGAGGAAATCCAGGAAGCGATTGATAAAACAAGTGATGAACTGACTGAAAAGATCGACTGGACTTCTGCGTGGGGAAAGAAGTATCCGGTCCTTGTTCAGTATCAGGAAAATGTAGATATTCCTTTCTATGCAAAAAGAATCAGCGCCATGCTCGACGAGCTGAAAAGAGACTATGGCTTCAATGAGCAGGATGCGATGCTGGTGCTGAAGGACATTCTGTATAACGTATGGAAAGTCCGTAAAAAGAAGTCGAAACAGTAAATGTGGTGCTGATAGATCATTCTGTCTGATTCTGCTGGTCCTGAATTTTAAACAGAAGAGCGGGCTTCTCTGTCCCTGGTGGCAGAGAAGCCCGCTCTGTTTGTGTTTATGTGTTATCCGGTTTTGCGTTTACGTACTTACGACTGAAACAGACGTTCGAGTGCAGTAATCATCCGGTCGACCCGGACTGCTGCTTTCTGACGTTTTCGCATGGTCTGTGCGGAGATGGTTTTAAATCCGGTATTTCCCTGATGCACCTGTCCGTTGGCAGAAATACGGGCGGATTCATTAAGAGGAATATCAAGCGGGCACCAGTAGTAAGTCGTCAGGTGATGACGGATTTTGCGCAGAAAGTCGACGTCCTCTCTTGTGTAGATTTCCTTGGTTCCATTAAGGAGCGGGAGCAGTACGACGGTTTCAAAAGAAATATCGAACTGATCCATCCAGGAAAAGATGATGGAATAGTTGGGGTGATCAGCAAGGAAACGGAAGAGTCTGGCGATTTCTTCAGACGGCCGGACGACTGCAGGGATTTTTTCAATCTGCGTGCTGGCATGCAGGAGCCAGAGTTTATCGAGTACCTGAGCCAGAAAGATATCTGAATCTGTTTCAAGCATGGCTTCATCCAGTGTCTGACAGTCGAATTCCCGGCGTCTTGCAGAAAGAGTTACAAACATGTCTGCCAGTTCTTCTTCTGGGTTTTCACTGCCATGTTCTACAAGTTCCTTGCAGTACATAGCCATCATGGAACGCAGGTTGACTGCATCGCTCGACATGATTTCTCTGTATCTGCGTCTGGCATCGCCGGAGCCTAATAGAAATTCCAGTTCTTCGCGGGTCGCGTATTCACGGAGTTTTTCTTCTTCTACCGGCTTTTCATCCCGCTTGCAGACAACCGGAGTTGCTGCAGCCGTAATCATGAACATGTTTTTCTGTCCGGAGGAGATTTCATTGGCGTTAAAGCAGAGTCCGACAAGACCGTTGCAGCCAATTCTGGCGGCTTTGTCGCGCAGGTCTCTGACGACTGCCTCCCGGGCTTTGTTGATCTTGCGCTCGAACGACCCGGAGCGGATGCCGAATGTGTCGCTGAATGAGGCCAGGGTTTCTGATATAAATCCGGTTCCGATTACGGCTGTGGAAAACTGAACGTCCCGGTAATCGGTGATGGTATATCCCTTCAGTTCAGATGATGTTGTTACGATCATGGAGTTCTGATTCTTCGAACGCATTCTCTTTTCCCTCCCTGTCTGGCTGATCTGCTGTTCATGCAGACCGGAGCTGTTTCTTTTTCAGCTTCTGATCTGGTCTGTTTATGCTGCTGAGGCTTTGTGTGGCTTCTTTGTATCGTCAAAGAATACTTGCAGCATCATTTTCCATGATGAACTTGCAGGCGAAGGTTCACAATGTGAGTTTTCCTTTTCGTTTTGCATTTTTACCGTTTTCTGGCTGTCCTCTTTCAGAACAGGAGCCTTGGACCCTCTGATCTGCTGCCGTCGAGTCCTGTTCTGTTTAGGAAGAGCGGAAATCCAGCGGAGTTTGGGAAAATTGGCGGAACATCCTGTTTGAATTTTGCCGAGCGGTTGTTGCAGACAAAGCAGGTCTTTAAAATGAAAATCGTCATCTTTTCCCCTTCAGAGAGTCCTGATCCGGCTTTCTCTGGTTTTCTTCGGCTTCCTTTGCCCAGGTGGGTCTGGACTTTGAAGCTTTTTAAATGGGAAAAGAAGGTCCGGAAAGTAAAAAACACTCATTCTGAAGAATGATCTTACGAAAGGAACTTTTAAACGTTTTATGCACCTACACTCCAGATTCCGCAGCATTGCTCTGCGCACTTCTGCAATGCTCTGTTCTCTGTCTGTCGGCATGTCTGCTCTCTTTAATCCGATCTCCATTTCGGCTAAAGCAGGCGAAGACTTCCGTTATTGGAAACAGAGTGATCAGGAATTCAATCAGGAACCCGCATGGCCAAAATCTCTGACCGGCAATAAGGACTACTACCTGAGACAGTTTGGATGCCTGGTTACATCCATTGCGATGCAGCTGCGAAACTACAACGTCATCGATAGCAGCGATACAGGCTTCAACCCCTTCACGGCATCAAGAACCATGCTGAATGCGGGGCTGTTTGATCGCCTCTGCTATCTCGACACACAAAATATTGCGAAAGCTTTCCCCCGTTTTGAGTTTGCCGGCTCGTATGCTTATACGCCGGAAAAAACCAGCAAACTGTTTAACGAGGGCTACGCACTGATCGCAGCGGTCAAAAACTTTGGTCATTATATTGCCATTGCGGATGCATCCATCAAAGACGAAATCATGATTTTCGATCCGGACTCCACGTACACACGACTGAGCGACTGGGGTACAGTCAACCGGATCTATGCCTTCCGGGTAAAGGATGGAAGAATGCCGGACCGCTCTCCGCGCGGTCAGATCGATGCCATTCGCGTCAACGAGTCGCACATTGAAATCGACGGCTGGGCAGTCGAACTGGATCTTGCCAGCCGAAACCGCGAAAATGCAGCAGTGAATCAGAACGTATCGAACGATGATCCCGATACTCTTTCCTCTGCTGCATCGAACCCGTCGAGTTATACCGCTGCTCAGTCTTATAAACCGGCACTGCCCTCAAAACCGCAGGATCCTTCTGATCTGCTTCAGCTCCAGAGCGATATCTCTCAGAAAAAAGAAACTGTACCGACCCTGACTCTGTATCTGGACGGAAAAGCCGCTCAGACGTTCAAGCCTGACCTGTCCAGACCAGATATCCATATCGATTACGGTACCGACACCCTCGGTTTCCGGTTTGCGGGTGATCTGGACCCCTCGTTCCATGGCTGGAAAAACGCGAAAATCGTCATCTCCAATGCCGGATGGCAGGGATCCCTGTTTGATCAGACCATCTGGGAAGATCGAATCTATGTCGGTCCTGACCTGGAGGCTCCAGTCATTCATGAAGTCTCTGCCAGTAAGAACGGACCGGTGGTCAATATCAGCGCATCGGCCACCGATGACAAAGAGCTCCAGTCCATGGCCTTCTATGCCTGGCAGGACAATCGGACTCTGGATGAAATCACCGACAGCGAGCTGCTCATTTCTGCTATGAAACCTGAAGATGGAAAGATTTCCACCCAGATCACCCCGACTTCTGCAGGAACATGGAAATTTGCGACTGCTGCCCGTGATGCCAAAGGCAATATCAGCCGCCGCATGATTGCAACGATCGAGTTCACAGAAGAGGATGACCGCCATGAGGTCTATCGTCTGTATAACCCGAACTCCGGTGAACACTTCTACACGCCGTCAGCCCATGAGCGTGACAGCCTGATCAAAGCCGGATGGAAAGACGAAGGTATCGGCTGGCTCTCTGCCGGATTTGACGGCGACCCAGTCTATCGTGTCTACAACCCGAATGCCGGTGATCATCACTACACGATGAACATCCAGGAGCGCAATCATCTGGTCAGCCTCGGCTGGAAAAATGAAGGCATTGGCTGGCTTTCCTGCAAATCGCATGATGTAACGATCCTGCGTCAGTACAACCCGAATGCTGCTTCCGGCAGCCACAACTACACATCCGACGAAAACGAGCACAACTATCTGGGTACCGTTGGCTGGCAGCTTGAAGGCACTGCCTGGTATGCCTGCAAGCCAAAGGACAATTCCGGAAACAGCAAGCCGGAAGAGCCGGATCAGCCCGATAATCCTGATGATTCTTTCTCTTCAGAGGACTCCGGCACAAGGGAAGCCGATTTTAAATAAGCAGACTGGATTTCTCTTTTCCTTTAAGCACTTAAAAGCACAAGGCGTTTCTGCTAGACCTTCCAGACTGGAATGGTCAGCAGAAACGCCTTTTTCTGTCTTCTATCTGTTCTTCTCTTCGATCTTACGTTTGCTCTTCCTGGCTTTGGCCTGACAAAAAAGAGACCCTTTCGGATCTCTCTTGTGTTCTTAGAATGATTCAGTTTATACCGTCGGCTTATTTCTCTGGTGTGTTGTAGCCGTCCGGGTTGTTGGACTGCCAGTTCCAGGATGTACGGCACATGTCATCCAGGTCGTATTCTGCGGTCCAGCCGAGTTCTTCTTTAGCGAGGTCGCATTTTGCATAGCATGCAGCAATGTCGCCTGCACGTCTTGGCTTGATGGAATATGGAATTTCGTGTCCGCAGGCTTTTTCAAAAGCATGAATGACATCGAGAACGGAGCTTCCGTTTCCTGTTCCAAGGTTGTAGATCTTCAGACCCGCATTGTGCTTGATCTGATCGAGAGCTGCAACGTGGCCTTTAGCCAGGTCAACGACGTGGATGTAGTCACGTACGCCGGTTCCGTCTGGTGTCGGATAGTCATTGCCGAATACGCCGACTTCTTTGAGCTTGCCGACTGCAACCTGAGCAACGTAAGGAAGCAGGTTGTTCGGGATACCCTTCGGATCTTCACCGATCAGGCCGGATTCATGAGCACCGATTGGGTTGAAGTAGCGCAGAAGCATGACGTTCCATTCCGGATCAGCGGTATGAACGTCGGAAAGGATCTGCTCGAGCATCCATTTAGACCAGCCATACGGATTGGTGCAGGTGCCTTTCGGGCATTTTTCTGTGATTGGCATTTCAGCAGGATCGCCGTAAACCGTAGCGGAGGACGAGAAGATGATGTTCTTCACGTTGTGGTTGCGCATGGCTTCGAGGAGGTTGATCGTTCCGGCGATGTTGTTGTTGTAGTACTCGATTGGTTTGGAAACCGATTCGCCGACAGCTTTCAGACCTGCGAAGTGGATAACTGCATCGATCTGTTCGTTGTCGAATACGTTGTTGAGGTCGTCCATGTTCAGAACGTCGCCTTTATAGAATTTAACTTTCTTTCCGGTGATCTGTTCAACACGGTCAAGAGCTTTTTCCGAGGAGTTGTAGAGGTTGTCGAGTACGACGACTTCATGGCCGGCGTTGAGCAGCTCGACATCGGTATGGCTTCCGATGTAGCCTGCGCCTCCGGTAACTAAGATTTTCATTGGAGATTCCTTCTTTCTCCGTCCGTTATGACGGCTGTATGGTGTGCGGCATTTCCCGTGCGAGCCGGTGTGACGATGAAAGGCTGCAAGGTGGATGAATGCCAGGAAGACTCTGCCGCAATGCAAAGGCTGCTTTATCACGGCAGGTCAAAGGTTCAGTTCAGTACGTTTTTTTCAGTATAGATTAGAGGGCTTTGATGAAACGGCGGAACGCTTCGCGTCCTTTTTCGTCAGTTTTGTAAACGCCGGCGTCTTCGAGAACGTGTGTGAAGACTTCACCGATTTCGTCATGGACGATCTTGTCAATGTTGTCTTCTGTAACTTCGTCGTATTTCTGCAGGAATTCTTCTGCCCAGTCTGCATGCTGTGCAAGCTCTGGAGTTGCCCGCAGGTCGTCACCGTTGAGGATAGCCGCTTTGAGATCGGACATTTCTTTTTTCAGACGTGCAGGAAGAACCGCAAGACCCATAACTTCGATCAGGCCGATGTTTTCTTTCTTGATGTGATGCCACTGAGCATGCGGATGGAAGACGCCCATCGGATGTTCTTCAGTGGTGATGTTGCAGCGAAGAACGAGGTCGAGTTCGTATTCGCCGTCTTTCTTGCGCGCGATCGGAGTGATGGTGTTATGAGGTTCGCCATCGGAGAATGCGATGATTCCGGCATCTTCGTCGCTGTATTTTCTCCAGGTATCGAGAATGTGGTCAGCAGCGGCGATCATGCGTGTGCGGTCAGCGGAGCGCAGGCGGATGACAGCCATCGGCCATTTAACGATGCCGGCTTTGAGATCTTCAAATCCTGGAATAACAACTTCTTCTTCGATTTCAGCTTTTGCCATCGGGAAGTCATGATGTCCGCCCTGGAAGTGGTCGTGTGACAGGATACTTCCGCCAACGATTGGCAGGTCAGCGTTGCTTCCCAGGAAGTAGTGCGGGAACAGATCGATAAAGTCAAAGAGCTTCACGAAGGTATCGTGGTTGATGGCCATCGGGGTGTGTGCAGCGTTGAAGACGATGCAGTGCTCGTTGTAGTAGACATACGGAGAGTACTGGAAGCCCCATGGGGAATTGTTGACAGTAATCGGAATGATGCGGTGGTTGGAGCGTCCGGGATGATTGACGCGTCCGGCATACCCTTCGTTTTCCATGCACAGCTGGCATTTCGGGTAGCTTGACTGCGGTGCGGATTTAGCAGCCGCAATCGCTTTGGGGTCTTTCTCCGGTTTTGACAGGTTGATGGAGAGTTCGATTTCTCCATAGGGGGAATCAGCACTCCAGCGCTCATCGCGGGCGATGCGGTCGCGGCGGATGTAGTTGGAATCCTGGGAGAGTTTGTAGAACCAGTCTGTGGCGGCAGATGGGTTTTCAGCGTACAGCTTTTCGAAGGTGTCCTGAATCTGAGCAGGACGGGGCAGCAGCGCGTTCATCAGTTTTGCGTCGAACAGATCGCGGTACGTGATGGAATCTTCGATGATTCCGCGTTCTGCAGCGAGATCGAGCAGTTCATCCAGTGTTTCGACCAGATTGACTGGTTCGCCGTCCGGTGTCCAGGCAGTTTCATCAAGTGAATCCTGATGCATCAGGTCAAGAAGCAGGTTGGCCGCGTAGATCCGTTCACTTTCCGGAAGAAGTCCGGTCTGAACGCCGTATTCGACTAACTTTAAAATTGGTTTGTCAGCCATTTCTTTCCTCTTTCTATAGCCGGGTTCTTGCCGGCTAAACTTTTACTAAACCTTAATTCATAATTTACTAAATTTTCTGTCATTTGCAACCGCGTTCCCAAAGATTACAACTATATTTTCTATCGGACAGGTAAGCGATTTCAAGACCAAAAGTCGGATGCCGGACAATTCGCCCCAATCGGCATTTTCAAACGTCCCCCATAAGCCGCAGCACAGGCAGGTGCATTGGTGCCGGTTTCATTTTCTGCGCCGGCTGACAGACGGTCTACAAAAAGACCAGAGCAGCCAGAAAAAAGCTGTCCCCTTGCCTGCTCCCGTTTCTCAGAAGTCTGTTCCGTCTGCTTTCCTCTCTGTTTTCTGGAACGGTTCGCTTTTGCGCGTTTATGCAAACGATGCAAACTGATTTTGAAACGTTTCAAGTCAACTTTGTAGGTTCCTGCGTTTCCAGCAATTATGCTTAGTACAGAGAAACAAGCCATTGGTAAAAAGGAATCACCGTTTCTATTCATCAGAATCCGGTTTTGCATCAATTTTCCCGCTCTGCCCCCCCCAGAACTCTTATCTGGCTGGCAGCTGTGCAAGAGAATGCAAATGTTCTGCTCAGATTTCTTTTACCCGGCAAAAGGAGACAGCATGTCTGAACTGAATCTGAAGCACATCAAGAAAGTCTATCCGAACGGTTTTGAAGCCGTACAGGACTTCAATATCGACGTAAAAGACGGCGAGTTCGTCATCTTCGTCGGTCCTTCGGGATGCGGAAAATCCACAACCCTGCGCATGATCGCCGGTCTTGAAGAGATCTCTTCAGGCGATCTGATCATCGACGGAAAGAAAGTCAACGACCTCGATCCGAAAGACCGCAACATCGCCATGGTCTTCCAGTCCTACGCTCTGTATCCGTTCCTTACGGTTCGCGAAAATATGGAGTTCCCGCTGAAGATCGCTAAAATGCCAAAATCCGAAATCGATGCCCGCGTTGCAGAAGCTGCAAGAACCCTCGGCCTCGAAAGCCTGCTCGACCGTAAGCCGAAAGCTCTTTCCGGCGGTCAGAGACAGCGTGTAGCCATGGGCCGTGCCATCGTCCGTCATCCGAAAGTACTTCTGATGGACGAACCTCTGTCCAACCTCGATGCTAAACTGCGTGGTCAGATGCGTGTTGAGATTTCCAAACTGCACGAAAAACTCGGTTCCACAATTATCTACGTTACCCATGACCAGACTGAAGCTATGACCCTTGGCGACCGTATCGTTGTCATGAGCGACGGCGAAGTTCAGCAGATCGATACCCCGGCTCATCTGTATGACTATCCGAAAAACAAATTCGTTGCCGGATTCATCGGCTCCCCACAGATGAACTTCATCGATGCAACGATCGAAGACAAAGGCGGCAAAGTCTATCTGAAACTCAGCAACGGCGACGAAATCTTTGTCGGCGACAAACGCGGCGCAATGATCAAAGCCAAAGGCTACAAGAACGGCGACACTGTAACCCTCGGCATCCGTCCGGAAGATCTGTCCGACCACCCGGAAATGATCGAAAAATTCCCGGATTCCGTCGCAAAAGGCAAAGTCGAAGTCTACGAAATGCTCGGTGCTACATCCAACCTGTACGTTGACTTTGACGGCACCCAGGTAACAGCTTCCGTTGATCCGACTTCTAAAGCACGTGTAGGCGACACTGTTGAACTCGCATTCAACTACGACCGCATCCACTTGTTTGACAAAGATTCCGGCAACAATATCCTCGTTGATGTTGACCCAGAAACCGGAAAAGTTATCGTTGAAGACGAAATCGACGACGATAAAACTCAGATCGTTGAATAGTCGATAACGAAAATTGCGACGAAACTGAAGTCCTCCCAGAAAGAAAGAACCAGAAAAACACAGCGGCCGATCCGCATTCTCCAGATACATCTGTATCGAAGAGCGGATCGGCCGCTTTTCTGTTTGTTTCTGTATATTTCTGTTCTCTCTGTTCTGCCTTTTCTCTTTGATTTCTCTCTGGCGCTCTGCTCAGAAGCGGCGGCGCTGCATGACACCGGGAATCCGGTACCACTGTCTGCTGCCGTCTTCTAAAAAAGCATAGAGCGAAACCAGGGAATCATCCCGGTTGAGCCCGTCTTCGGTAAAGAGAATCGGATCCTCTTCCCGTACAAGATCATGTTCGACGATCAGATCCTGGATCTTTCTGGCATGGGCTTCATCCTGCGCACACAGAACTAGCTGAGGAATAATCGGCTCCTGTCTTGGCTGACCGATCCGGATGTCTGAACGGCAGACAGGATTTCCAGACTTGTCTGTCTGGGCTGCAGTGGCTGATTCTGATTGAGAGTCAGCCGATTTTTCTGCCTCTGGATTACTCATCGGGAAAGACGGAGCGGTCCTGTCTGCACTCAGGAAACGGTCCGGTTTTGCAGAATCGGAATTTTCGTTTCTCTGCCCGTCATTCTCTTTCTGTTCTTCAGATACCGGCTGTTCTGCCGGATTTTCATCCTTTGGATCAGGCGTGCATTCGGCATTCAGAGCATCGATCAGCTGGTAATAGCGGCCGATCTTATCGAGAACATCCGGATAGCACTCTGGCAGATCACGGACGACTTCATAGGCGAGAATGTTTTCTTCATTCAAAGCTACGCAGGCGCTCGCCCGGAAGATCGCACCGGCTTTGACTTCAGCCGGATTATGGGCTGAGAAAACTTCGCGGATGCTGAACCGGGAAATCTTCGCTCCGTTTTTGAGCAGACCGATAATAATCGCATTGCCGCAGAGCACCTTTTTGACATCCAGGGCGCTTTCTTCATAGCCGATTTCCTGCTGGCGGCGATAGGAGAGATACCGGTTGCCGCTGTGAAAGCTGACCCTGTCACGGACAAGCTCAAAGCCAAAGACATCGAGTTCATAAAAGCGCAGACCGTTTTTCGAGCCCGGACGCGTGATGTTTTTCTGTCGCAACGCCCGCAGTGAACTCAGCTTGCCTAAATGCTTCGAAATCGCCTCTCTTGAATACGCCGCATAGCGCATGCTGATGAGTTCGGCGATCTGCAGCGAAGTCAGATAGCGCGAACGGGCAACTTCTTCCACGATCATCAGATCGACCGCTTCAAGGCGGGAGCGGATCTGGGCAAGATCCATGGAAACATAGTTCTGCGGCGGGACATGGATGGTTTCTTCCTGACTCAGTTCAAAGGACTGTCC
>Strawberry_p1__coassemble_2930_pt1 | contig 10743 bp, 13 predicted proteins | sample Strawberry_p1__metabat2_high_PE_023 | metagenome-assembled genome bin Strawberry_p1
CGCTCATGAACAGGGTATACGATTTTTATCCCTCCTTAACTTAATGACATTGCCTTTTCATAGAAGACAGGGGTGTTGTCATAAGGATTCTTGAGAAAATCTTTCCCTTCCTCGATCTTCAGCACTCCATCTTCTCTGGCAGCCCTCGCGCTTTCCGTCCGTATTGTGATCCGGCGTATGAGAGAATTCTTTCCTTCGCTCATGATGCCAAAGAAAACACACGCAAATACAAATGCGGCAAGGATCGTATTGTAGAGATCCGCCCTGGTGAAAAACGCGGTCACAGCGGTCGCGAATGCCGTATAGATCAGCGGTTCGATGACCCACGGGAAGATTTTTTCTTCCGCTTTTTGGACGCCGCAATCCTGCCAGTCTGGCCGTTCATAACCGCTGTCAGCCTGCCGCATTTGATGAAGTAAACAGGAAGCAGTGCCGAGGTGGCACTGATCTCTCCCGTTTCCATGGCGAGGTTTACACCGCTGGTTCTCGTGACCTTCTCCGCTTCTGGCAGAAAGTCCTGTTCGCACTCATCCATGATCCTGCAGTTCGTCTGCGCATCGGACAGATCGGAGAGCTTTACATTGTGCCCTGTGATATACCCGTATTCAAAGGGTCTGGCAGCAGACCAGTCGAAAGGCTCTATTCCGTTCAGTACCAGGTTGTCCAGCTGGCTCGAGGTACTGACCGCTGTTCCTTCCATATAGCCGAGGCAGTGATACACCCTGCTGTTTCCAGTGCGATGTACCGTGGCCGATACTGGTCCCCGGACGATCTGATATGGCAGGTAATAAGCTTTGAACTGCTTCATACTGGATACGACGCTCCGGCCCTCCGGTGTTTGTTCGTGAGCGTGACCTCAGTCGAGCATTCGCTGCCTGGCTTCATCGGGCATGATAAAAAAAGGAATGATCAGGTCTGGCATCTTTTCCTTCTCTGAAAGTTCCTTACTCACAAGGGAGCTTCCGCAAAAATCGCAGACAGCAGTTGCGTTTTCCCCGGAAAGCGATACCTGCGCACCGCAGGCAGGACAGGAATACAGCTGCAGGCCGTATTCCTGTTTCCGGGTGTTTTCCTTCTGAAGTGCTCTCCATTCTGCCGTTTTACGGTTTGCCTCCTGTATACCTGAGGTTTCCCCGCAATACGGACACCGGTATGTCTGATGCAGGCTATCGAAACCGACGGGAGCGCCGCAGTTTTTACAGTAAATGAGCAGAGGATCTCTCCTGTTTCGGTTTTCCATTTTTCATTTCTCCAATCAGAAGCTTCCGGTTTTTCCTCCGTATCCATTACCGGAAGAACTGGTATGCGTACTGCTGCCGTTTCCGGAAGAGTTCTTCTCTACAGTCTCTACGTTCTGATACAGGAACTGTTCGCCTTTGTAGTTCAGCTGCAGACTGCCAGGACGCAGATATTGGGCTGCTTCCTTTTGCCGATGCACAGTTTTGAGGGCAGACTTGTCTTTGCCTGCAACTAGAAACGCAATCAGCAGACCAGCGCCAAAGCCGACAGGAATATCGATCATTAACTTATCGATTTTATTTTCCTGTCCGGGCAGATTTCCGTGATCGTAGGGTTTGCCTGTATGCGCCTGAGTCAGAAACTGATCACAAAGATTCGCATATGTATTCAGTGCAGATGCATAATCGTCTTCTTTCAGCGCCGGCTTCATCTGATTCACGATGTAATCAAGCCCTGCATCAGTGAAGGCTGTAATCCCAAATCCGCTGGTCGTGAAAGCATAGTTTCCTTCGACACTGTTGATAACCAGCAGAATGCAGCTTTTATCGCTGCCATAGCCGTAGTCGTATTGTTCAAAATAACCGTCTGCATACTCCTGAGGGGTTTCGCCGTAATAATCCCGTGTCGTATAGATCACTACCTCGCACTGCTGACGTTCTGAGATCTCCTGAAGTTTTGCGTTCAGGCTGTCCAGTTCCTCATCACTTACCGTATAGGCCGGATCTGTAAAGAGGATGTTACTGCTGAGGCCCTCAGCCAGGACCGTACCTGGAAAAGATGCAAAAGCCGCAAAAGCAAGCAGCAGAGCCACAATGATGGACGTAATTCTTCTTTTCATTTCTCTTGTTTTCATTTTGGCTGCCTCCTTTACAGGAACATGAAATCCGCCAGTACCATCAGCGCTGTTGCGATCACTCCGAAGACTGCTGTCAGAATCAGTATCTTTTTCTTATAGGCGCCTTGATCCACAGGCAGATCTCCTACAAATTTGCCGGTCTGTCCGTTCATGGCAAAGGTATAGGTGTTACCCTTCCACTTTGTATTCAGAATCCATACAGGCAGAAGTGCATATCTGGCAATGCCGTTTTCGATATTGACCTGACTGCTCTGAGGCATGACAGAGGTAAAGCCCTTGACGGTCTGCTCGAACGCATCCTCTGTGCTTCTTCTGATCCTCGCATTGGCATCCTGAATGCATGCATCGGCAGTGGAATCAAATTTATCTGCCATGTAGCCAGCCAGATAGGCCGGTCTGAACGGGACAGCTTCTTTGCAGTTAAAAGGTTCGATGGATTCCATCAGATCATTGGCCATCTTCGTCGAGCAGTTCACCGGAACCTGGTCGAACATGGCTCCGCCTGCCCGGAAGATGTTGTAATAATTGTGTTCGGTGTATTTATATTTACTGTCACTCCAGGTTCTGGTCCGCTCTCCGGAGTAAATGATGCTGGCGGATACATAGGCGTCAAAGAGCCAGAACGGCACATAGATTCCTTTGATCTCAGTGATGTGGTTTTCATTTTTGAATACGGCAGGAACCAGGGCCTTGCTGTCGACATGTTTTTTCAGTGCTTCTTTTGCAGCTTTTTTGTCCAGCTTGAACGGGATGATGAAGTCCGGCTTCAGCATTCCGGAAAGCATTCCCTCAATGACGATCGGACTTCCGCAATACGGACAGCTCGAAGAAGCTGTGGTTTCATCGCAGACGATCTCTCCGCTGCAGTTTTTACAGAGACAGACCCGAAGACCTTCTTCCTCCTCCTGCTGCCACTGGGTTTCTGACTGAATGTTCCAGTTATTTGTTTCCTGTACCTGCTGCATTGTTCCTGCCATCTGTCCGGGTGCAGCTGTCTCGAACTGATCCAGTTCGTATACACTGTCGCAGAATGGACACTTCAGCTTCTGGCTGGCAGAATCAAAGGCCAGATTCCCTCCGCAGCTCGGGCATTTATATTCGCTCATACTTTTCACCTCCTGCTTTTAAGCAAGAAATCCTGACAATCTGAATTTTTTTGAAGTTTCAAAACCTCGTTTTTGTTTAAAGGGAAACCTGGACTGTCGACAGGTTTCCTTTTTCTTCATTCTCAAATGGTTCAAATTTGAAGAAGAGCCGATTCAGTACGAATCTGAGCGCTGTCTGAATCGACTTTCTGAATTCTCTTCTTTGAATCAAAACAGTGCTAAAAATGATAAATACGATATAGAAATTGTTGCTTATAACTGCATGCTTAGTTAAAAGTGCCTTCAGCGCCTGACCTCCAGCAAGCCGGAAGGTCGAGGAAGAATCAGAGGGATCAGATTCCAGGGGAGCATGGTCTGTGATTATCTAATGTCCCCTTACATCTGATCCCTCTGACTTAACCTCATCCAGCTTTAAAGGCCGCTTTCGTCTCATGAGGTTTGCACCGCAGATCACTTTGCAGATCTGTATTCGCCTCAGGAAATTTCAGATAGCCGAAATCTACTGTCTCGGCCCTCCGCAGCCCTCGCAGAACTTTCCTGTATTCACCATGCCGCAGGACGGACAAGTCCACTGGCCGCCTTCCCGCTGCATGACGCCCTGGTTCATTCCGGTCATGCCTGTTCCAGCATTCGTGTTATTCATGGCATTCATGTTCATACCGCCGGCCATGCCGTTCATGTTCATACCGTTGTTCATGCCCATGCCGCCGGCCATACCGTTCATGCCATTCATGTTCATACCGTTGTTCATGTTATTCATGCCCATGCCGCCGGCCATACCGTTTATACCATTCATGTTCATACCGTTGTTCATGTTATTCATGCCCATACCGTTATACATGCCGTTCATTCCCATGGCACCGTTCATATTGGGCATGCCCATGCCGTTGTTCATTCCCATGCCTCCGCTGATTGGAACGCCTGTTGTCTGAGAGATATATCCCAGAATCTGGCGGGCAGCGTTCTCAGCTTCCATGCATTCTCTCCGGTTTTCACCATTGATCGATGAACTGTTGATTTTCAGTTTCAGCTCATCGAAGTAAGGAGAATTCACGCCGATGATCACAAAATAGTCGTAAGTGTATCTGAATCTTGGCGGGTTATAGCTGACTCTGTTTCCTTCCGAATCTTTCCTGTATTCCTCGGTCTGATCCTCATCAATATCTATGTAGCAGCTGACGATCTGTGACAGATGGATGATGTCGGGGTTATCCCCTCTGTCGAATCTTCTGGCAACAGTGAACTGACCTTTCTGTTCATCGACGTAAATGTGGTACCAGTCCAGTCCCATTTCCCGGGTCGGTCTGAAAGCCATCACGGCTTCTTTGTTCTGTTCTCTGTATTCCAGCTGATTCCTGATCTCTTCAACTGTGCTGTTTCGTCTTTCACAGAACCAGGGTGAAAGCTTCTTTGCGCAGTCCTTGCAAAGATTTCCGTCTTCCAGCTTTCTGTTTCCGAGAAGTCCGATCTTCTCTCCGCAGATATCACAGTATTTTTTATCGAAAAGTCCCATATCAAATTCTCCTGTTCTCCGTTATTTCATCTGGTGGTCATCTAATGCCTCTTTGCTGTTCTCATCGGTAAAGCAGAGGGTCTCTTCATCCCGCAAAAGCCCTTATTCAGTTTTGGCCAGTGCGTCAGTTTTGAAGAACTCCGGTTTGCTTTCGCTTTTAGACAATCTCAGTGTCATCTCCTCTCCTTCCTCTTGCCGGACGCAGATCAGCCTGTTCTCATTCTTTTCGTCGTAGGTAAAGGTGAACGGCTCCAGCACATCTTGGATCTTTATATATGCGTCGAAGCCTCTTTCTGTTTCTTTCCAGGTTCCGGCGGCATACTCTTTGAGAAAGATCATCTCCACTGTGCAGTCGTCACTGACCTTTAATGCCATCATTTCGTCGGGGTTCATTTGCCAGATGTCTTTGAAATCCTCTTCGCTCATGGTGCGGGCGCCTGATTCGATACTGTTGAGGACCCAGTAACCCAATGCGGGCAGCGGGCGTTCCATACCGTCTCCGTCTAACGTGCCGCCAATTTTCTCTAAGTCACAGGCTGAAAACGCCAGGATCATGCACAGAGCTAAAAGCAGGGAGAATATTCTTTTACAGCTTTTCCACTTTCTTTTCATTCTCTTCACTTCCAATCTCCTGCTTCCGTTTATCTGCTGTGCTTTTCGTTCCTCTGTTACTTCTGTTTTTCAGTTCGCTGCTCATATGGCATCGAGCGCCGCCGTCAGATATTCCGCTGTGACAGACGCATAGAAAAATGCGTCGACCTTTCCGTCCTGTTTAGCCCGCATCACATCTCTGGCTATCTCCGGATAGGCAACCTCATCACACAGAAAAGCCGTTCGACAGCCCGGGAGTTCAAAGCGAAGCTGCTCGACAACTTCAAGCCGCTTTTCGATCGAATTGTCCCTGGGACTTGGCATCACATCCATCAGCACTATGTCCGGGTTTGCCGCAAGGCATTCGATCAGAATTTCCTCCGGTTTCTGATCCGGTATCCTGACTGGATGGAAAGCGCCTCTCTGTCTGAGCATCACCATAGTGCTTTCAGAAAAAACTCTGTTTCGTATGCTGACTGCAATTTTTTTCAAGTTTTCTCCTATCCTTCCTGTCTCTTTCTGAAATATAAAAATAACTATTCTTTATTATCATTATTAAGTATTTGAATTTTTTGCACATCTATCGAACGGTCAGTTTTTTGCGATTTGCCAAAAGAAAAGAGTACCTGCGCAGTGCAGATACTCTGTATGAAATTACCTTCTTAATCGAGATTGATGGCGATCCCGCTGACACGGGCCTCGATGGCAAGCTCTGTCCGGCTTTTGCAGCCTGTCTTTTCGAGCATATTGTGAATATAAAACTTGACTGTTCCCTCGGACAGATAGAGCTTTTTTGCGATCTCCGAATTGGAAGCGCCGGTGACCATGATCCGCAGTACGTCCAGTTCCCGCTGTGTAAAATCCGCATGATTGAGCGGCCCCAGTTCAACTTTGGGAGGTCTGTCGGGATATACGGATTCCCCAGCCATCGTTCGGTCGATGACATCAAGGATCGTATCCTGCTCCACTTCCTTATACCAGAAACTGTCGATACCGATCTCACGTGCCCTGGCAAGCCAGGAAGCCTCCGGCATGGATGTGACGGCGATGATCCTGATATTCGGGCAGTCTTTTTTGATCCTCGCTGCTGCGTCCAGTCCGTTGGAACCATCGGACATCAGGATATCCATCAGCACCAGATCCACGGGGCTTCGAAGGACAAAAGCATCCGCAAATGCCGCGGATTCGATGACATGAACAACTTCATATTTCTCGGAATCCTTCAGATACATCTGAAACAGCCGACGTGACATCAGCTGGTCATCGACGATCATCACTCTGGTTTTCTGCATCTGCCTGTTTCTCCTTCCCCTGTTTCAATGTGCAGCAAAAAATTCGGCACGGACTGGATCTCCATGCGTCCGCCGGCCTGCTCGAGCGTCATGCGAAGGTTTTTCAGACCGCCTGTTTCTCTGATTATTTCTGATGGCTGTTCTCCGTCATTGGTGATGTCCGCCTTCATCACCCCATTTTCTGTGGTAACTGCGATCTGAAGTCTGTGCCCATGGGCATGCTTGACCGTATTGGTCAGACATTCATGGACAGCTGCAATAAGGATCTCTCTTGCACTTCCCTCTTTCGGCAGAGAGTCGTCCAGGATCATTTCCACATCCACGGCTTGTGCTGCCTGCAGCAGCAGCTCCCAGTCACTGCGCCCTTTTTCGCTGCGCCCTTCGCCGCGCATAACGGCAATCGTCCGCCGCCAGAGAGCGAGAAGCTGTTTGCGGTCCCTTTTCTCTGCCGGAGCACTCAGATACCTGGAACGATAGGCCAGAAGAGCTCTGCCCAGATCATCATGGACACGCATTTTAGCGGCAAGAAGTTCCTTCTCGGCTGTTACCTTTTCGATCTCCCTGCTGTAGTTGTGCAGCCGGCGGTTTACTTCAGCGAGGATGGCATTTCTTTTCGTAAGCTCTATGTTGAGATCATGCAGCTCTGTCACGTCTAAGGCTGTTATCTCATAGAACCAGCAGTTATCGATCAGAAGCTTCCTTCTGCGAAAATCCCATACCTTTCCATCGGTATTCTGGACTGTGATCGCAGGGGAAGTTCTCAGAAGCTTTGCCTCGTTTAAAAAAACGCCCTGACCCAGACTCTCCCAAAATATGGTGCTGCTTAAGATCTCCTGGCCGAACAGGTCGCCGGAGATCCGGTTCATACAGAGATTCACCAGCAGCGGTCTTCCCTCCTCATCGGAAAAGCAGATCCCATCAGGCAATGTATCTAAACTTTCCTTTACTGCACTGGGTGTTATGACTCTCTTTTTCTTACGGAGGATCAAAACCAGACAGAAGATCACGATACAGGCAGAGAGCAGCAGGATTGCCAGCACGATTCCACATGGCAGCTTTGCGAAAGAGCCGGCAACTGCGTTCAGTTCATGGTGGAAATAAATATGCCCGGTAATATCCACTAAACACTGGAGAGTAAACATAGAAACAGCCACCAGCGAAATGGAAATCGCCAGCACCCGTTTCCGTGCCCGAAGCATAATGACCATAACCAGGATCGCAATTGAAAGAACACATACGATCAGAAATCCGCTGGCATAAACCCCCATGGCAGCAAGGGAAAGAGAATCAAAAGGCTTCATGATTCCTGACCTCCAGCCGGCAGATCCAAAGTTATATACTGCGTATCCTCTTCGGCCTGAGCAGAGAGGTTCATGCCGGCTTCCTTTGCCAGTGCCTGCAACCGTTGTGGATCAAAGGAGCCGCCTGGCCAGCTTACCGTGAACCGCATCTGAAGCAGATTCTCCTCTGCTTTTAAATTGACCAGTATGGCATCTGTTTCCAGAAGAGCTGATTCCAGAATCTCTTCAAAGATTTCATAGGCGTTCAGCACGACTGCCTTTGGAAGCATTCCCATGGTCCTGCAGAATCCCTGGGCACTGACGCCGTACAGTCTTACATATTCAAGTGATTCCAGTATGGCCAGGCGAAGCTCATCGCTGCTGATCTGCTGATGCTGGTCGCCAAGAAGCAGCAGATTGGAGCGGCGCTTAATATAGGTACATAAGACACATGCATACGTTATGATCTTTTTAAATTCGTCAGGACCATCTGGCGGGTTGTCGATCAGTGCGCTGATCCGGTCAAGACGTTCACTGACATCTCTGGCGATACAGTCATACAGTCTGTTTTTCTGCCGAAGCCGTTCTTTTTCTTCTTCCATCCGGTTTTCCGCATCCAGTATGGAGTTCTCTTCTTCCAGCACATCGCCCAGATCTTCCAGCTGTCTGTTCAGCTGATTGACTTCTTCAAGATCCCGCAGCCAGTACCCGAATCCGCCATGGATTTCATGGCTTCTCAGAGCAAGTTTTCCCTCATGCAGATAAACATCAGTCTCCTGTGCCTGACCGATCTGCTCAGGGCTTACCGATATACTGCGGGCAGATTCGTAACAGATCTTCCCCTTCTCATCCGATATGCCTGTACAGATTGAAGAAGCGTGAAAGAAATCTCCATATCTGTCGTTGGATGGAAACAGATGGATACAGATCAGCGTTTCCATCCAGGCACAAAGGTAAAAGCAGCCCAATTCCGGTACCGTCAGCGCCCTGCTTATCTCCGTTTCCCATCCGCCTATGAAAAGCACCACATAAATAAGTCCGGCTGCCAGCATCATTATGGGGATCCAGATCTTATTCCGGTTTCCAAGAACCGCGCACCGTTTAAATGTAACGAACAGTATGGCCAGAAACAGGATGACCATCCATGCCATGCAAAGATAATAGACAGGGCCATGGGTATAGATATTATTTCCTGTTCCGATTATGCCTCCGGGAAACCGGAAGGCCAGCTGATGGAGATCGTTAGTCAGCACCCCCAGCACCAGCGCTGCAGCCGGAATATACAGCAGATTCCATTTTCTGTTCAGAAGGCGGTTCTGGGGCGTTCCAATATACAGCACAGAAAGAAACATGAGCAGCGGGATAAGGATCACAGGCACATAGTACAAGTACCACGCATACCGCTCAGTAAAGTGCCCCAGCGGTGTAAACCCGTATTTGATGGTGCGAAGCGTCATCCAGAACACAATGAGCGCAGCCATGCAGATCAGATTTCTTCTGACTTCCAGCCGGAGAATCCGGATCTGGATCTGCCAGGCCCAGATACACACGGCTGCAATAAAAAGAGCAAAGATAATGATGTTGCACGAAATGCTCTCAATAGAATGCCGTTTAAAAAACATGCGGGTACATCCAGCCAGAATGACCAGGCACACGCAGATCAAATTGATATTTCTTGTCCTTCTGCTGGTGTGCACGCGCGTTCCTCCAGGCTGTTTTGGATAAACATATCTCTTTGCCGGCATTAAACCATAGGTCATATCAAAAGTCTATAAAGCGCAGAAAGCCGAAAAATCTCTATATTCATCTGCATATAACGGCTTTGCGGAGAAATGATTTCACAGACCGGATACAATCCAATCCTGATCACATCTGCTGAGAAAAAAACTCAGAATCCAGAAACATTACGCACAAATCTCTGTATCAAAAAAGCTTATTTCATCCTCAGTTCAGGGTGAAACAAGCTTTTATGCGTTTGGAGTCATCAGACCTGGGATTTCGGGCAGAAAGCACGATCCGCTCAGGCCTCTTTTTTACGGAAGTTCAAAAACAGATGTGATGTTTTCAGATCACTGTGAATCAGGATGACTCTGTGACTGTTTGCAGTGTTCGATTTCTCCAGACGCTTCTTATAATCCTGAATTTTTTTTCCAGGATAACTTCCTTCATTTCCTTTTTGAACTGCTGCTGAAGTTCGTCAAAACTGTCCTGCAGAGCCAGCTGAATATGGACACCGTCATGACAGTCCGGATTGGTATGGGTATCAAGCGGAAGAAGGCGTGTTGTATTTTCCATGATCTGATACACATCCCAGAGCGTGATCCGTGAAGGGGCTCTTTGGAGCATTGGTTCCGCTTTTCCCCGGCTTGTTTTAAGAATTCCGCTGTTTCGCAGAAGACTCATCAATCTGCGCACATGGGACGGATGACTGACCAGACTTGTCGCCAGCGACTGGCTGGTGATCGATGTTTCCGCCAGAGAGATCAGTACCAGAATATGAATTGCATCGGCAGTTCGCGTTGAAGCAAGCATAAAAAACCTCCTGAGCAATCTAGCTGTAACCGTAACAGTTACATGCTGGTTTTCTTCAGAAAGAAGGAACTGACATGACCGATACGACAATCAGCAATGCAGAATTTCTATTGAAGAAAATCCAGGAAAGCGATGCGATTCTGGAAGGCGCTTCCTCCGGTTTTTCCGCAGCCGACGGCAAGCGCTTCTGGTATGAAGACGATGACGAATTCAAAAAATGTCCGGACGGTTCAGAGAACGGTTCGGACCGCGCTCTGCATTCGATTCATTCTATTATCCATGATGCGCCCGACAAAAGTAACAAATAGCTGAAGTGTGTTCATAAATCTTGGAC
>Strawberry_p1__coassemble_2975_pt1 | contig 10488 bp, 1 predicted proteins | sample Strawberry_p1__metabat2_high_PE_023 | metagenome-assembled genome bin Strawberry_p1
AGTTCATGGAGTCAGGAGTTCAAAGACGGTTTTACCCCCTACGAAAACATTCAGTTTTTCTCAGTAGCAAGTGATGGAACCACGACTGAGATTCCAATAGATCGGAACAGCTATGTCCTGAGCCAGGAAGGCTCAGCAGAATCGCTTGTGCTCACGTATCACCCCATTACGAGTCCAGAGAAAACTGCAACCCATGTCGTTGAAGGCTCTCCAGCTCCGCGTGCAGGATTTTATCTTGGAACGCTTCAGCCCAATACGCAGTACAAACTGACCTATACCGCCAAGTATAAGAAAGGCTCTTTAAATACAGGTTCTCAGCTCATTCGAAATGATTCACGGATTCGATTTGGTACCAGTGACAGTAAAGGCTATGACTGGGAAGATGATACCCTGCAAAGTACGCTTACCGTAGGTAAGTCCAACCTTAGTGAAGAAACAAGAACAGATGATGATGGAAACCTCTACCTGACTTATAAACTCAGCGTAACGGCTGGTGCCAACAACGCAGATGACTGGCCTGTCGGTGTAGTCACAGACTATATGAATTTTCAGGTGGCTGGTGGTGCATTGCAATCTGGATACTTGAACTATGTTTCCATGGTGGACTGCCAGTCCTCATCAGATGACCAGAATTACACCCCTATCTCAATGGATGACATTAAATACATAGATAAGGAAAACGGAACAAAACGCGAATATCAGATTCCAGCTCCTGAGGAAATGTCGCGAGGAGAGCGCTACTTCATTAAATGTCAGTTTAAAATTGATCGGGAACTGATGGTGAAAATGGCTACAGAGAACAAGGAACAGCTGACGTATGCCAACCTGGCATATACAGGTACTACCTATAGCGATTCTGGTCCTCACTCTGGAATAGTTACTAAGAATATTCAGAAGTCGGAGATTGTCAAAAAGGCTAAAGGCGAAATGTTGACAGAAGAGACACCGATGACCATGACCGGTGATGTTTACGGCGCAGACGGCATCAAGCAGACAGATGTAACCTCGTTCAACATCCCCCGCAATTCTGTACAGTACTCGGTAAAAATCAATGAAGACGGAAAAGCAAATATTGGATCAGTATCTCTCACAGACAAACTTTCCGTCAGCGGATCTATTTCTGATCAGTTCAGGTATACGGGTTATGCGGCTTTGAAAGTCTATGACGGCAGACAGGATCCTGGAAAAGCAGCAATTGGTACGATCTGGTTCAAGCTTCCGGAGGATCAGCCGAATTTCAATCTTGACCTTGAGAAGTATCAGTCCTCGATTGAGACCATAAAGAATACTGCACATCCAGAGCACGCTTTGAGCTATGAACTAGTCTACTATGTCTGTGCTAAAGATGGAGCAGATAACCTTTTGCTGACCAATGAACTGGAAGGTTCTGTTGGAGTAGGTATCGGAGACAGGTACGTTCCAGTGAATCAGCATATTCGAGTTTCCCATCTGATTGTCACAGGCGAAGAACTTAGTGCTATAAAACGCGGTGTCTCCTATCTGAGTACCCAGGAAGATCATGAAGCCAATGGCACTTGGAAAGCAGGACGGCAGATCTGGCTTGTTGAAGTCAGTGGATCCACGATCAGTAAAGACTCAACTCTTTCAGATACGCTCACCAATCAGACTGAGTTAGAGGGCAAGTATTTCACCCATTATGTACCTGGGGAATCGGTGATTGGGCTGTACAGGGGAGTACTTAAATTTTCATTTGATGGCACTCAAGGAATGAATGGAGATACGAGTCAGACCTCAATAAATTATCCAGCAGGTAGTTTGCCTTCCTATACCTATCAGGACTTTTTAACGGCTCTAAATAGTCAGACGACTCGGATCAACGAAGATCTGTATTCTGTCTCCTACGCAGCAGATAACAGAACCGTCAATATTCAGTTTAAAGAGAATTATTCCTTAGTTGACGAAAACGGGGATAAGCAGAAGCTGTATATTCTGCTTCAGTCCACGCCAGATGAAAATGCAGGTGCCCAGCCAGACCTGATCTGGATTCGCGATCAGGCAAATATTTCTACCGGAAATGGCTTCTCAACCATTCAGGGAAATGAAACCAAGAAACTGGCAGAAGCTGACTATGGTTTCCGTTCCTACTACACGATTCACAAAGAAGCAGGAAGCCGTTTTGCCTATCAGAATGGAGATTTTAAGAAGCTGGATGATTCGGATCTGAATACCGTTCTTCCATTGTTTACTGCAAGTCTGCAGCCAACCCTGGATGAAAAAATTACCAGCGGTGAACTGTCGAATCATGAGATCTATGATGACTGGACACTTCTTGTAAACAGGCAGGGTGGAGATACCAATTCCAATTCCCCTTATTCTGGTACTTTCAAAATCGTAGATACGATTTCCGAGAATTCTAGTTTTGTAGCAGCTGTCCTGGCTGAGACTGGTGATGATCAGCCGACCATCGACAGCATTGAAATCGACGGTCAAAAGGTGACGATTGTTGTCAGCAACGTAAAATCCAACCAGCAATTCACAGTTCATCTGGTCTCGAAACTGAATGTTGACTGGGATGAAGCAATTGCTTCGAATTCTCCAATTGAGATTGTGAATCATGTTGACCTTTACCATGATCAGAATCGAATTGGCGTTGATGAAGTCACAAAGAATACCAAACTGCCGGATTCGATGACCAAAGGATCAACAACGCTGATTGATAACATCACTTCACTTTCCGGAAAATCAACGATTGAGTATTTCATTGATCTGAACGAGAACAGACTGGATCTGCTTGAGACTGCAGATACGATTGATTTGCAGGATTCTTATAATCCGGATGTCATTCAAATCATTCCGGATACCATAAAGATCACAGCGGATGAGGCTCCCTATACCGACTTTACGGTGGAGTTCCGCAAAGAAGAAGGTATTGTTCTGATTCGAAATCTTCCAGATCAGAAACATATTCACATTACTTATTCTGCTTCTCTCCAGGTTCCTCCAGGAGAAAGTGAATTCGCCATCACTAACAGCTGTACATGGTTAGGCTATGGCAAGAGTGCACCAGAGTATGAATTCACGAAGTGGGCAACCAATACAATTGGCGGTACTTCATCGAGTGTTGATATTGCTCCAAATGTAACGCTCAAAAAAGTTGACGCGAATAATGCAACGCAAGGTCTTGCCGGAGCTGAGTTCACTTTTACTCCAGGTACGGTAGATAACGGTAATTTCGCAGCAAAAGAAAGTGGATCCTTCACAGTAACTACAAATGCTTCTGGGCAGATTAACCTGAACGGATCTTCCGAGGATCGGCTGGATGAGAACACCTGGTATAAAGTGGAAGAAACAAAAGTACCTGCCGGGTATGATCGAAGCTCGATCGAGCCTGCACAGTATTTCTATATCTATAAGAACAGCCAAAGCTTCCCGCATGAAGATAACCGTCCAAAAGATGGAAAAATTAACATCTCAGAGCTGGGTGCGGATAAGATTCTCTATCTGACTTTCACAAACAAGAAACCGGTATTCTCGATCACGATTCGAAAATCATTCGGTACCAGAGGACTGCTTCCAGGCACTTACACCTTCGGTGTATATGACAAGGAGTATGGTTCTGCCAATCCAGATCAGAAGCCGCTGAAGAAAGTTACAATTACTGTCTCTGAGCAGGAAGCTGGAGATTCCGGTCAGACATCAAAGGATGCTGTCATTGATAACCTGGAGATCAGGGGTGAGCCATATTACGTCTACGAACTTGGCGAAGATGGCAATCCCTGCAGCAAGTACTGGACACAGTCCGGAACAGATCAGCTTTTCGAAGTGATCTATCCGGAAGAAGGAAACGGTGTCAGTTATACGCTGCCTAGTGATAACCCACCTCAGAGTGAGCGGAATGTAGTCTTTGAAGTGACGAACCACCCGATTTACGCTCTTCCTGAAACGGGAGGATCGGGAGTATCTCTCTTCTATGCTGGAGGAAGCGCTATTGTGCTCAGTGCCGCATGTCTTGCACTGATCCAGCGACGCAAAAACTCAAAACACTGATTGTACTGAATGCATTCTCGCAGACAGAATCAGACAACACAGTCCCCGGCTTGGCCCAAACACCAGGCAGGGGACGTTTGCTTCTGATGGCAAAGTGCTGCAGAGAGCCAGGTTTCCGCGGATGAAGGTTTTATTACGGCGTGAGACGTAGAAGCTAACAATGAAAAACACAGGGGCGATCCCGTTCTTTTCAGAATGGGATCGCCTCTGCTTATGTAAATGTTCGGGAAAATTGGGATGCTCGATCAGAACATCCCAAAGGAAAGTCGATCAACCGCTTTGACTGCTTTATTCAGAGAAGCCGAACAGGCAATGCCTTCCGCCAGCCAGCCAGGCTGCGCCAGATGGTCATTTTCGTTTTTTGAAGCAGTGTAGTTGTGGCTTCCGCATTCGTGTTCGGGCTGTACTGCCGATAGATCGGAACTGTTTTACTTTGCGCGGAATACCAGCCGATACCCTCAAAGGTCCATCCCTTTTCAACAAGATACGATTTCTCTTTCTCGCTGGTTGTGAAGTGGTGTTCGCTGCTTTTTGGATTATCGGGACGCAGCCTCTGTACAGAGTCATCGCTCCATTCTGCGACCAGAGTAAGATCAGCTGTTACCGGATTGTCTGATGAAAATGATGATATTTCATCAGACTGGGTCTTTACAGGTCACCTGTTTTGTTTGCTGTGACTTTTTTAAGGCCTGCCAAAGGAGGGTCGTGCACGTTTGCAGGCAGTCTGTGCTGCATCTCGGACACGGAAATGCCCTGCAGACCATGGAATTTTTGACAGTCTGAACATCAGAAAAGGAGCGGATCATTCATACGATCCGCTCCTTTGAGCATCTGTGCTCTGAGATTCGTGAAACGATCGGAAAGAAGACCGTCACAGAAATGTCAGATTTGTTTATTTCAGAAGATCCGCTTCTGGATCAGGAGTAAGACGCAGTTTAAGTTCTGTACTGGCAAGAGCCTTAGCTGCATCGTTAATTTCGGACTGTGTTGCATCATCCGCTTTAGCCTGAACTGCTTTAGCAACTTTAAGTTTTGCGGTGAAATTCGATTTTGCAAGACCTTCGTTTTTGAACTTGGCGAGTTTAGCGTTGATTTCATCGCCTTTGACAACTGCCTGGTTCAGCAGTGTCCAGTCAAGAACAACAGGTTCAGTCACTTGAACAAGAGCTTCTTTCGCATCGTTCAGAGCATCTGCGGCTGCAGTTACAGCTTCTGCATCCGTTGCACTCTTGCGTGCTGTCAGGGCTGCTTCATAAGCGTTTTTGAATGCGCTCCAAGATTCTTCTGTCCAGGATTCGTCCTCATTTCCTGCATCATATGTTTCTTTGGACTCACCAAGTGCATTGATGACATCGGAGGCATCGACAAGGTTATCTGCAGCTTCAAGAACTTCTGCTTTAAGGCTGTTCCATGCCTGATTGCGGATGGAGTCAGCTGAATTGACTTTATCCATAACCTTTTCGAAGGCTTCTTTGGAATCGGTGGTCATGTTGTCGAGGTCAATATCACCGAGTTCTTCCTGGAGAGCGTCTTTTGCATCTGCCAGAGAATCGCCAGTCAGAACTTCGTTTGGTCCTTCTGCATAGAGTTCTTCAGCGGCTGCGAAGTCGCGTCCGTTGATGGTAGAAACGCAGTACAGTTTGAATCCGGCGATGGAAACAGGTTTGCCATCAGTGGTGACATCCACTTTCTGCAGATCGGTTGTCGATGTGAATGTTCCGGTTAAGGTTTTGACAACATTGTTATTGGCATCGAGCAGTTCAAGTCTGTAGTCTTTGATCGAGCCGTTGTTGTTGCCGCGGCCTTTGTAATCAATCTTGTTAACTTCTGCTGTTGTGTTGAAGTTAACTTTGATCCAGTGGTCTTCGGTGCAGGTATCCGCTCCGCTGTAGTTGGTATGCCAGCGATCGTTCGGGTTGTCGTTGATTGCAGCGTTTGCATCGGAGTCGCCGTTATCGGCATTTGCACCAGAGCAGGCTTCTGCAGTCCAGCCTTTACGGCTAAGAACCTGAGAAGAGATTGTATCCGGGTCTACCGGTGCTTCATCTTCGATTTCCGACAGAGGTTTCGCACGGTTAGAGATCAGAATGTTACCGATCTTGCCTGTAAAGCCGGTATCACCCATGGTGTAGTTGCCGCCGGTGAGAGAGAGACCGATCAGGGATTTGTCATAAAGTGAGGAGTAAATCTTGCCGTCGATGTAAATCTTAAGCATGCCGTTCGCGGCTTTGGAAGCAACGATGCGGTGGTTTGTACCATCGTTGACTTTGCCTTCATTTACAGTGTGAATCTGGTGTGCTACGTAGTCATCTGTACCGAATTTGCCGGTGTCTTTCGCATCAACGTAAGTACGTTCATCCTTAGAGTTCAGCGTAAGTTCGCCGACCTTGAATGTGAGGTAGCCGTTTTCGTCGATTGCCAGGGCAACGTCATCACCGGAGTTGAACAGGGCTTTGGATGTGGCGGTCGTATTAAGATCCATAACGATCGAGAAATCCTGAGAGCCGGAAAGTGCGTTTGCTCCATTCAGAGCAACTTTGGATGTCGGTTCAGTGAAGTAAGTATCAAGATCCGCATCGTAGGATTTAGTCAGTGTTTCAGGCAGAACACCTTTGTCTGTTGTGTCGAGAATCAGACCGTTGTGGTATACAGGAACGCTCAGTTCGACTGTGCTTTCGTTGCCTGCAGCATCTTTCAGTGTGATTTCCACATCTGGACGGGTCAGAGATCCGATGGAGAATGGAATCGAAACAGTACGGTAGTCATCGTGGAGGACGAAGTCAGAGATTTCTTTGCCTTCAACAGTTACCGATACTGGTGTAACGCGCTGATCAAATTTCACTGCCAGCGTATTGTTGTCCGTATTCTTTGCAGAAACGGCTTTTGGTGCTGCTGGAGCTTTAGATCCGAAGTGGTAAATCACCATTTCGTTAGCTGGAACGGTTACGGTGATGGAATCGCCGTAGCTGTAGGTTTCAGTGCTTGTTCCGGAAACGAACGGACGAACGCTGATGTAGGAAAGGTTCTTCACAGAAGTATCAACGCCAGCCTGGGCATCCAGTTTAAGGGTATAGGTCTGCTCTGAGGAAGTCGGGTTGACAACAGAGATGATGCCTTCCTGGCCTTTCCATGCAGAGTAGCCGTAAACCTGTGCATTGCCTGGAGCACCGCCATGCAGACGGGAAGTCTTCAGAACATCCTGGTTGGATTCCATCCAGTCGAGGACGTCCATGGTAATTTCATATTTTTCCTCGTTAACAATTGATGGAGAGTAGTAGAGTTCCCAGAACAGAGTGCCTCGCATTGCGTTGGCAAACATGTACTGGCGGAAGTCGGCATCGGTTGCATTGGAACCTTTGCCCTGGTTATTTACCTGACCATGGTTATCCGATACACCATAGATCGGTTCATGGTTGTAGTAGTGGTTCTGCGGGAACTGCACCTGGAATTTGTTTGCCAGGTTGTAGTAGACGTTGTCACGGTAGTAAATCTTGCGGATGTGACGGGCTGCTGTGCCGGCTACGTCGTTTGTATCATCGGAGTTCTGCAGCCATACAGTGTTGACCCACTGAAGCATCCAGGGAGAGAGCTCAACGAAGCAGGTTGCGTTGATGAAGAGCGGTCTGCCATGCTCTGCATTGAAAGCACGGACGTTTTCAAACAGATCCGTCCAGTGTTCCCACAGATCGGACGTGTAGTACATGTCGTTCGGGCCGCCGACCATATGGTCATGGTTTTTGTTGGTGCAGTGACCGGTCGCAAAGCCGTCCCACTTCCAGTATTCAACGCCGTAATCGGACTGCCACATTTTGGCGAGGCGTTCGAAGTTGTCTACATACTTGTGGGAAGCGATACAGATATCGCCTTTAGAATGACCTGTTCCGGCTTCTTCAATAATGTGAGCGATATTGCCTTCAGATCCGTATCCGCCGCGCGGGCCGATCCAGATACCGAATGTCGACTGCAGCTTGTTGGCAAGAGAAGTCGAAGTATAGAAGTCGTTCGGGAATTTGTCGTTGATTTCCCAGAATCCGGTACGGTTCAGGTTGCTTCCGTATTCGGAGTTGAACTGGTTTTCCTGATAAGCGTAGGAGTTCCAGCCATCATCGACAACGTAAGCATCCAGCGGTTCTACACCATTGCGGGAGAGACCGTCTTCAACACCGACGAAGGATTTTTCAATACTGGTATCGGTGATGTTCTTCATATTGTCGTACCAGGAGTTGTACTGTTTACGGAATACGGTCGGAGTCGCAATGTCTTCAATGTAGTTGAAGAAGTCCGTTTTGACTTCGTTAACGGTGGTTCCGCGTGCAGCACCGATGACGTTCTGCCAGGAGACAAACTTGCCGTCTGTCGTAAGCATGTTGTCATCGCTCATTTTGGAGAAGGATTTACCGGAGTAGTAGCGAACCTGTGTTGTTTTATCGGAAGGTCTGTATTCCGTTTCAGCAACCGGGAATTCGCTTCCCATGAACATGCCGTCAACATAGATTGGCTGGCCGAGCAGGGAATCGTGTGCATCCAGACCGCCGTATCCAAAGCCGCCGGCGTTGGTCGGATGAGTCCAGATCGTATCTGCATCACCTTCCGGAATTACGAAAGCATCCTGATCGATATAGCGGATCACTGCTGTATCATCGCTTGCCTTGATTTCAAGGAACGAGCGTATGTAGTCTTTGCCGTCTTCGGCGACATAGATTTCATCAATGTCGAAAGTTGTTCCGCCAAAGTTGAAAGGCTCATAGCTGATGGTCAGCTTCACGCCGTTTTCGATATCGTCTTTTTTGGCGTTCTCAAATGTCAGATCGCTTGTACTGATGGTACCGTCTTCGCCGCCTGTACTTTCAAAGATCCGGTATTCCGGTCCCTGATAAGCGTCGGAGTACAGATTGACTTCAGCCATTGCGAATTCTTCGGCTGTACCCATAGCCATGCCGGTGAACTGCAGGCGGATATGCTGGGTATTTACTTTTTTGTACAGGTTGCAGTAAACGGTGTCACCGACGTTGTACAGACCGTTTGCCTGATGCAGGTTGTAGGCAGCTGCAGTAAATTCGCCTTTTCCTGCAGAAACCCAGTTGGTTCCGTCTTCACTGGTGAAGACTTCGAACGCGCCAACTGTACCGTTTACACCATCCACCTGATTTCCGGCACCTGGCCGTTTGTCCAGCGAGAAGGAGGATACATCCTGTTTGCTTCCAAGGTTGATATCAACATTGATTGGGAAGCCGTTGTGGTTGCCCTGTCCAGGACCGCCTTCATCCGGATAAGTATTCAGATTTCCGTCTTTGATTGTGCTGAAGGAGTCCTGTGTGAATGCTCCGTTATTTTTCGGAGTAATGCTGCCGGTCCAGTTTGTCCGGTCAAGTGCCTGAGTCGGCACTACAACTTTCTGTTCAAGCTGAGTTGGATAAACATTGATTTCAGAAGTGGAGAATTCCTCTTTATCTTTATTCCATACAGTAGAGGTCTGTCTGATTTTCAGATAACGGGTGCTCTGTTTCTGCGTAAAACTGAAATAGACGGTGTCGCCAACGTTGAACAGGTTATCGACTTTATGAAGGTTGTAGTCTGCAGCAGTAAACTCACCTTCATCAAATTTTGTCCAGTCTGTTCCGTTATCGCTCTTATACAGTTCAAATCCGGCCATCGAACCGTTGATACCATACATTTCATCCGTATAACCAGGGCGTTTATCCACAGAGAATGCGCCGATTTCTTTGACTTCTTTCATATCGATGACGACATCCCATGGATTGGATGCATTGTTATAGTCATCCGGATACGTACTCAGGTTACCATCGATCAGGTTGTCAGCATCCTGAGAGGTGAAGCCGCCGTTATGGTTATTGGTCAGTGTAACAGTCCATCCGGTACGATCCAGAGCCGCTGGAACGGTCGATTCCTGTGGATTCTGGATGATGTCCTCATCCGGTTCCTGCTCACCATTGCCAAAAGTCTGAGCCGAAATCACAAAATCTTCTGAACCGTCGCCCGGGGTCAGTGTGCGGTTGATCTTTTTGTTGGTGACGCTGGTGGTCTTAACTTTCTTGTCCGTGATTGAAAAGTCTCTAGAAATCAGATCGTTGCCGATGCTCAGTGAACCGGCGCCGACTGTGACTTCAAACTCAGAACCGTTGCCAGTTTCTTCGGCAAGAATGACGGTCGAAGAACCCAGCGAACTTACGCCAAGCGTCAGAGAAAGAAGACTCCCCGCAATCTTTTTCTTATTTGCGTTCATTAAATTTCCTTTCTGTTTCTCTTCCATATTGGTTTTTAAAGTGATTTGTGCTGTCCGAATCCACATGCAGGACAGATGCCCGAATTTCCGTCCAGATTCATGCAAGCAGACTCGGATACGCTAATATTTTAAATTGCCATTTCGAACGGACTGAACGATTCGCTGAATTTTGCAAGAACAAAGTTTTTTAAGACCTTTACGTAATTTGTTTACAGTTATGCTTTTCCGGATTTGTT
>Strawberry_p1__coassemble_2988_pt1 | contig 10421 bp, 5 predicted proteins | sample Strawberry_p1__metabat2_high_PE_023 | metagenome-assembled genome bin Strawberry_p1
GATGAACACCAAATCTGCCGTCAGCAAAATTGGGTATTTTGTCTGACGCATCTATCTAATTCATTGTCTGAAACTGATTAACAAAGCCGCCGGTTCTGCACCTGCAGAACCGGCGGTCTTTTCTGTCTCTTTACTTTCCTATATCAGGTTTCTGTTCGGTCTTTGTTCAGTCACCGTTCAGTCGTCTGATTTTTCTTCGCACATCGCCCAGAATGCGTCAAGGTGCAGATAGTCCGGCATGGTCAGAAGAGAATGAGCCTTCTTCTGCTCATAATCCCTCTCATCCGGCGTACAGATCGCAATGCAGGGATATCCGTTATCCCAGGCCGTTTCCAGCGCATACAGCGCGTCTTCAAACACCATGACTTCATCCTTTGCAAGATTCATAGATTCTCTGGCCAGGTTATACATGGCTGGATCCGTCTTGCCGATCGATACGCTTTTGCAGTCAAAAACGCCATCGCACGTCTGTTCGAGGCCATAGCGGCGAAGAACCGAACGGACGCATTCGCCATCTCCTGCTGTTGCGATCACAGCCGGAATATTGCGCCGTTCAAGTTCAGCGAGAAACTCCGGAGCTCCGTTAATCATCCGGATCTCATTTGCATAAATTGAACGCAGCTTGGCCAGGAAAAACGCAAGCATCTCCTCTTCTGTTTTCTGCAGACCAAACCGCTCGATAAACAGCTTTGCCGCATCCTTCAAAGACGCATTTTCCAGCTCTCCAGGTTTCAGTCCGTCTTCAGGCAGTCCGAGATCCTCCAGACATTCCTGCGCAAACGAATCCCAGATCTGCATGGAATCCAGTATTGTTCCGTCTCCATCGAGAATGACGCCTTTAATCATAGAATTTCCTCTCTTTCTGCCGACTGTCTTTGCCGATCTTCTCTATTATAAAAGACACGCAGCGCTTTTCCCTGCTGCACAGAGAACAGTCACCCGCACTGTGTGTCAGAACACTCACTGTTACTCTTGAATCAGGAGGATTTTTTAATGGAACGTTATCTTGAATTCAGCACGCCGATCGGCAGACTGTGCCTGATTGCCGATCAGGGTGAAATCATCCGCATCGCTTCTCTGAACGGCAGTTTTCGGCCAGATCCTGCTCAGCTGTCTGAAGACGACCATACAGACTGCAGCAGCAAAGATAACCGCAATAATCCCGAATGCGCGCTGCTCGTCGATGCGAAAGAACAGATTCTTGAATACCTGGATGGAAAGCGGAAGTTCTTCACCTTCCCGATCCATGAAGACGGAACCCCGTTTGCCATCGATGTAAAAGAAGCCGCAAAAACTGTACCCTACGGCCAGACCATCACTTATGAGCAGCTCGCAAAGAATGCCGGTCATCCCGGAGCATATCGGGCTGCAGCGCGTGTGATGAGTACCAACAAGTTTCCTTTAGTCATCCCATGCCATCGTATTCTTCCCAAAGACAAGCCAGTTGAGCAGTCCCGGTATTCCTTCTGCGACGGCGCGGCTACCCGTAAATACCTGCTGGATCTTGAACAGAAGAACAGTCAGTGATTTCTCTGTGCTGATCTGGTCTCTTTCTTCCACCAGTAATCCCATGTTCCAAATATCCCGAAACACATCTGAAACGAAACACATACAGGCGGACAGAATAATTTCTGTCCGCCTGCTGTTCGTGTACTGACTTTCGGGAGGAGCACTCCCTGAGTGTTTCTTTATGAATGTAGGATTGTATGAATCGTTATTTTACGGAAGGTCTGGAATCAGAGCCTGCATCGTATTCATGAATCTTTCTGTTCAGCTTCGGTACGATTGTCTTCTCGTACTCTTCGCGGGACATGATGTATTCATGCGTTTCTTTATAAGGAGTATGGTGAGAAATCTTCCACAGACGTTCTGCTTCCGGTTTCCAGTTCTTGGCATACTCTTCTGTTTTTTCAACCAGATGTTCAACAGATTCCGGAGATTCCAGGTCGGTAGAATGAGCGCCGGAAGCGTGAACCATCTCGCCGATTGCATGCGGGTTTTCCAGCATTGGGCATGGTCTGAGATGGTTGCCGTTGAATGGCTGATGCTCTTTGTACTGCATGAACATCGGCGAGCAGAGTCCTTCGAGGATTGTCTTTTCACGGATGTTGGAATCGGAATAGTGAATGAATACGCACGGGTCCATATCGCCATTGGCGTTGATATGGAAGTAGCGGCGTCCGCCGGCGATGCATCCCTGCAGATATTCGCCATCGTTCTGGAAGTCCATCGGCCAGATCTGTTTGTTTTCACGAATCTCACGGATACGGTGGTACATGAATTCACGCTGTTCAGGAGACGGCAGCAGTTCGACAGCTGCATCGTTTCCTACAGGCATATAATGGAAGAACCAGGCGTATTTAACGCCGCGGCTGATCATTTCATCAATAAATTCATCGGATACGATGGAAGGAATATTTTTCGAAGTATAGCAGCAGCTGATACCGATCGGCAGTTTGTGTTTGTGCAAGATATCCATGGCTTTCAGAACCTTGCCATAGACGCCTTCGCCGCGGCGGAAGTCTGTTGCATCTTCAAGACCTTCAACAGAGATAACCGGGAAGAAGTTTTTGACTTCAAGCATATCCTGAGCGAACTGCTCATCAATCAGCGTGCCGTTCGTAAAGGACATGAATACGCAGTCGTTATGACGGCGGCAAAGTTCCATCAGGTCTTTCTTGCGGACCAGAGGTTCTCCGCCTGTATAAATATAGAAGTAGACGCCCATGTCTTTACCCTGGCGGATAATGTCATCGAGCTCTTCGAGGGAAAGGTTCAGCTTGTTTCCGTATTCAGCTGCCCAGCATCCGGTGCAGTGCAGGTTGCAGGCCGAGGTCGGGTCCATCAGGATCGTCCATGGCACGTTGCATCCGTATTCTTCGCGAACTTTCTGCTGTTTTTCCCAGCCGATGAAATTGGCGTTAACTACAAAGTTTGTAAATGCTTTTTTAATAACTTCCAGATCAACATCATCAAAAACGCTGCACAGCAGCTGGTTCAGATTGTTATCCGGGTCATTGACAACGCGGGTAATCGCAGCGCGGGGGCCCGGGAACGATGTGTCGTTGCGCATGACTGTATTGATAAAACTCATCAGACGGGGCAGGTTCTTCTGCGGGTTCCCGTTGATATAAGACAGAGCAGTGTTAATCGAAGTTTTTGTAGCGGCTTCTTTGAATCCCATAGTATTTACTCCTGTTCCTTAACAACTTGTATAACTTTTAATCTTATTTCTGACATCCATAATGGTATCCCGACCATTCATAAACTCCATAGACAAACCGGAATATCTGTCGGGACAAACGGATTTGCTTTATTTTATTGACCGGATTGAGTACCGAAAACATCTTTAGAGCTGTGCTCACTCTATCATTTTCAGACACACTTCTCGCCTGTTTCGCCCGAAAAACGACTGTTCCGCTAACAATACCGGAATGGATGATTTTCCTGAACCGGCAGGATCGTTTTGTTCCCTGCCCGTACAGAGTGAAGCATACCTGCATGAAACATGAGGGCCCGCGGCAGAGTACGTATTTTCTGAACTGTATCTCCGTCCGCCTGCCGAAAGTCCGCGAATGCCTGCATGAGAAGAAAGGGCTTGTTTTCCTGGTGAAAACAGACCGTTCGAATCTATATAGTTATCTGTGACTTACTAAAACTGGTCGAAAAAATTTCTGTGTTGTACAGAATTTTCCTATAATGAAAACAACTGATGACGAAAGGAGATCCTCAAATGGCTGCTGTTGTTAATGACGATATGTGCATCGGATGCGGAGCTTGCGAAGGAGCTTGCCCAACTGGCGCTATCACTCTTCCTGATGGAAAAGCTGTTGTAGACGCTGATACCTGCATCGACTGCGGCGCTTGCGTTGGCGTTTGCCCAACTGGCGCTGTAACCCTTGGCGACTAATTTTAAACCACACATCTTTAAAGACGGCTTTGGCCGTCTTTTTCTTTTTGCCTTTTTCGCCTTTTTCTTCCATATCTATCCGGATGAATCTTCGTTATCCGGTGCACAAAAACAGATGCTGACTGGCTCTGCCTTTTGCGGATTCCCGTTTTTTTCTGTGTCCTGGTTTACGGATTTTCAGTTGATGAATAGATTTTTCTTCCTTTGAATCAAGCAGAAAAAGACCTGCTTTGGAAATGACGATTCTGGCTAAGAAACACCGTCTTATACACATTTCATTGAATGAAAGCGCTTTTTCTGTAAACAATAAAGGGAGCGAAGCCGCTTCTGATCCCCCATTAAAAGAGGCGGCTTCCTGCTGAAAAGCAGGAAAGGAGTAAAAAAGGAAAGTATGAGAAAAAGGTACAGACTGTTCAGTCTGCTCTGTTCTGGAGCTTTAACGCTTCAGGGCGTATCGTCCATGCTCATGATCCCCGTGTCCGCTGCAGAATCGACACCGGATCAGACAGTACGCATTCAGAGTTCAAAAGCTTCTCCATTCAATGACACCGATGGCGACGGCCTTGGCGAATTTGAAGGCTGGGGCACATCGCTGTGCTGGTGGGCAAACCGCATTGGAAACAGCGAAGCACTGACAGCCGACGCTGCCAAAAAGTTCTTCTCGGATGAAGGACTCGACCTGAACATCGGCCGCTACAACCTGGGTGGAGGAGACAGCACAGTGTCTTCTCTTGATCCAAACGAAAAGGCCATCTTGTGCACGCTTGAAGAAGGAAGCAAGCCATCCTTTGGCGGATCAAAAATGCAGATTTCCTCGACAACGTACAACAGTTCCACCCTCTGGCAGAAAACAGACCGCGATCTTGGTCTGCTCAAAGGTGCGAAAGTCGGAACGCTTAAGGAAATCGGCTGGATTGGCCCGATTGGCGGAACAGTCGGCAACGCCGATATGCTCACCTACACCATCAATGCCAAAGAAGCCGGAAGCTACACCGTGAAAGTCCTCGTGAAGCTCGACGGCACGCATAACCGCGGCGTTTCTCTGCAGGTCAACAACGATAAAATCTATTCCGCTTCAACCGACGAAATCAGCAGAAACGTCATGGCAACGCAGGGAAATGTGAAGCTGTATATGGCCGTACTGAATGGCGTACAGCTCAATGCCGGCGAAAACACGCTGCAGCTTGGCGGAAACACATCTTCCTTGAACACCTACATGCACGACTACATCGAGATGGCCGTCATTCCGGAAGCTTCTGTTCTTGAAGACGGTACGCAGGATCCAGGACTTCATAAATCCCATATCATTCGTTCTGATTCTGCCGTTCCCGGCTACTGCACTGACATCACACCAATCGTGATCACCGAAGAGAAACCGCTCAGCTGGTATGAAGAAAACTTCGAACGTGCAGACGCATCCTGCGGCTATGCCTGGAACTACGACTGGTCTGCTGATGAAGATCAGCTTGCGGTCCTTCAGGCTGCAGCTGCTGCTTTCGGACAGGATTTCATCGCAGAGATCTTCTCCAATTCCCCGCCGTATTTCATGACAGAGTCGCTCTGCTCGTCTGGAAACTACACCGCCAGTCAGAATAACCTGCGCACAGACAGCTACGATGCATTTGTCACCTACATGGCGGATGTCATTGAACATCTGAGCAAAAACGACGTCAGCTTCGAGAGTGCCTCGGCATTCAACGAACCAAACACCGATTACTGGGGAGCTTACTCCAACAAGCAGGAAGGCTGCCATTTCGACGCAAATGCGATTTCAACCATTCTCGTCAAGCTGGACGCAAAACTGAAAGAAAAGAATATTGATCTGAAGCTGAGCGCTTCGGATGAAACCAGCATCGACACCCAGATCACGACATATAACGCATTAAGCAGTGATGCAAAATCCGTTGTCGACCGCATTGATACGCACACCTATGGCGGAAGCAACCGTTCCGGTCTGCAGGCTCTGGCAAAAAGCGAAGAAAAGAACCTCTGGATGAGCGAAGTCGACGGCGGCTTTACTGCCGGAAGCAATGCCGGAGAAATGAGCGCTGCTCTGGGTCTTGGCAAACGCATTATTACCGACGTGAACGGTCTGAACTGCTCTGCCTGGATTTTCTGGAACATGATCGACAAGCATGCCGACAATTCCGAATACGGACAGAGCTGGATCTCCGATTCCAACGGCATCGACAAAGCCTCGCTTGAAGATCTTCACTGGAACGGACAGACCGGCGGGTACTGGGGCGTTGCGGCTGCAGATCACAACAGCGGATCGCTCGCCCTGTCCATGAAGTACTACGGCTTTGGCCAGTTTACCCGCTATATCCGTCCTGGCTATACCATCATGGCTTCAAGCGACAGTACGCTGTGCGCCTATGATCCGGATGAACAGAAGGCCGTCATTGTTGCCATCAACGACAAAGCCGATGAGCAGACCGTTAAATTCAGCCTGGGCGACTTCAGCCATGCTCCAACGACTGTTACCGCCATCCGTACAAGCGGTTCGATGGAAGGCGGCGAAAAATGGGCGGACGTCAGCGATACAGCTGTTGCTTCCAAAGATGAAAACTCCATCACCGGCTCACTGAAAGCCAACTCCATTACCACATACATCATCGAAGGCATCGGCAAGCCAAAATCCATGCTGGAAGATTCCAGCAGCCTGCGCACCGATCTTTCCTTTAAAGTCGGCGAAGGCAAAACTGCTCTGCAGGACAAATCCGGCTACGGTCTGGATGCTCCGCTGAGCAGCCTGACCAGTTCGGCAAGCGCAAGCTACAACGGTGCTTCAATTGTCAGCTTTAACCAGAACGGCTATATCACTCTGCCGTCCGGCATGATTGAAGACGGCGAATCGTTCACCATCAGCGTGACCGCCTATGCACCGCAGACTTCCAGCCACTGGCTGCTGACACTTGGAAGCAAGGAAGGCGAATGGCCGAATGTGGACAACTACTTCTTCCTGACGCCAAAGAGCGGACAGGGCGGCTATTCCGGCAAGATCCTTGCTGCCATTTCGCAGAGCGGCGAAAACCGCCTGCCTGTCAACAACGACAGAATTCCGTCCAGCACCGCATTTAACACCTACACCATCGTTTCCAACGGAAAAACGATCACCGTCTATCTCGATGGCGAAAAAGTCACCGAACTGGAACACTCCAAAGACTGGACAAAGATTCTTGCCGGCGACAAAGACGGCTATATAGGCAAGTCCCTCTACACCCCAGACCCGCTCTTCTCCGGTGCTGTCGCTTCCTTCCGCGTCTGGAACAAAGCCCTGAATGCCGAAGAACTTACCGAAGCTCTTGCGCAGGAACCGAACAAGGATGACTGCATGAAAGCAGCTCTTGCCAGAGTCATTCTCAACAAGAACAGAAGCGTTGATGCCATCGAATCCGATCTGAGCTTCCCTGCACAGGTCTATGGTCAGAACGTCACCTGGAGCGTGGCAGAAAACGCCGCCATTTCCAGCGATGGCAAGTACACCATGCCGCTGGCTGATACAAAAGTTCAGGTTACCGCATCCTTTACCGGCACAGACCAGTCCTATGTCCTGGATCTGAACGTACCTGGCGAAGATCCAGACAAAATCGTTGCGGATGCCAAAGCAGAACTGAATATCCCGAATGCAGACAACATCAAAGGCAACATCACTCTGCCAGACCATTCAGGCAAAGCATCCATTACCTGGAACATGTCTGAATCCGGAAACGGCATCATTGATCTGAATGAAAAAGATGGCACCGTTGAAGGCTATGGCAAAGTACCAGCCGGTACCGTCACCCGTCCGGCCAAGGATACGAACGTTACCCTGACTGCGACAATTTCCTACAAAGACAGAACCGAAACGAAAGTCTTTGATCTCACTGTAAAAGCCGCACCGAAGCAGCAGGAAATGACCGATTACTTCTTCGCGTACTTTACAGGCGAGGGCAAATCGAACGGCGAGCAGATTTACTTCTCTGCCAGCCAGGACGGCCTGAACTGGAACGATCTCAATGACGGAAAACCGTCGCTGGAATCTTCCCTTGGCGAAAAAGGCGTCCGCGACCCGTACATCCTGCGCTCTCCGGAAGGCGACAAGTTCTACATCATCGCAACCGATCTGAAGATCAACGGAAACGGCAACTGGGACCGGGCACAGAAAGCCGGCTCGCAGAGCCTGCTGATCTGGGAATCCGATGATCTGATCGACTGGGGCGAACCGCGCCTTGTCGAAGTCTCCGCTTCCATCGATGCCGGATGCACCTGGGCACCAGAAGCTACTTATGATGATCTGACTGGCGAATACATCGTCTACTGGTCCAGCAAAGTCAAAGGCGACGACTATGGCAAACAGCGCGTCTACTACTCCCGCACCCGCGACTTCTATACCTTCAGCGAGCCGCAGGTATGGATCGACAAAGATCAGTCTTCCATCGATACAACCGTCATTAAGCACAACGGCACGTACTACCGCCTGACCAAAAACGAAGGCGGCCAGACAAACAGCCTTGGCGCAAAAACCAAGACCCTGTTCCTCGAAAAATCGAATACCCTTCTTGGAAATTACACGCACATTCCTTCCGATTCGCTCAACGCCAACCAGTACGTCGAAGGCCCGGCCATCTACAAGCTCAATGGCGATGACAGTGAATCAGACAAGTGGATCCTGCTTGCTGACGACTTTGGCGGCATCGGCTACTATCCGCTTGAAGCAACGGATCTTGAATCCGGCAGCTTCACAAAACTCGAAAGCGGCTTTAAGATGCCTTCCGGCGCCCGCCACGGTACGCCGATCGCGATCTCGGCTGAAGAGTACGACCGCATCATGCTTAACGCTGCAAAAGCAGAACCTGTAAACACCTGGTACTCCACCGCAGCAGGCAACGGTCTGCCGGAATCCGTCGCGATCGGCCACAGCACCTATCCAGTCACCTGGAATACAAACAACATCTGGAACAACCACAAAGCATTCGATACCGTCACCATCACCGGCACAGCTATCACAGATGCAGAAAAACAGACTGAACTTGAAGTCAGCGCATCCGTTCAGCTGATTCCGGAAAACATGGAATACATGATCGATGCACACAATCCAGATTCGCAGTCTCATAAAAACGCAATGGCTTCTTCATCACTGATGAAAAACACCGTCAGTGAACAGGCGAAGACCGACGACAATACCTGGGGTTCGATCTCGATCATCGGCGAAGACAGCGGAAATACCGATATGGTTGCCTTCTCGCAGACCAGCACGACCAACCCGTATACCGGCGGCTACTGGGCAAGAGGCGGCAAGACAATCTCCTATGCCATGACACTGCCAAAAGGCGATCACACGATCTACGTCGGCGTAAACGGCTGGTGGAGTGTCAGCCGTACGATGAAGCTGGAAGTCACCACCTCCAAAGGCACATCCAAACTCTTTGACTGCAACGTCACCAAGAACCAGGAAACACTCCATTCCGGAAATATCCACCTCGACAAAGAAGAGACCATCACCCTGACGATCTCGAAAACAGATAATCAGGATCCGATCATCTCCTGGATCGGTGCATCTCTTAAAACCAGTCCGGATAAAACACAGCTTGAAACGCTCATCGGCACTGCTACCGCGCTCACTGAAACCGACTACACGCCTGCTTCCTGGACCGCCCTGCAAAACGCGCTCTCAGCTGCACAGACCGTTTATGCAGACCCGAACGCAGCAGAGGCAGCTGTCCAGAGTGCCATCACAGCACTGAACGATGCAAAAGACGCTCTGAAGCGTCAGTGGATGGTTACGTTCAAAAACGGCGAGACTACGCTGAAATCCGCTTACGTTGAAGATGGCAAGAGTGCCGAAACACTCGCTCCGGCAGAGGCTGAAATCACCATTCCGGAAGGCAAGCTCTTCAAAGGCTGGGATAAAGCATTCGAAGCTGTTCATGCAGCGACTATTTACCAGACAGTCTTTGAAGACGCACCGGTACCTGTGGACAAATCTGCACTGCAGACAAAATACGATGCGATTATCAAGGAAGATCTCAAAGTTCGTCCGGATACCAATCACGCCTATACAACCACTTCGTTCAACGCTCTACAGTCCGCTCTGAGCGATGCAGCCAAAATCCTTGCAGACGAAGAAGCCGATCAGGAAACCGTCTACAATGCCAAGACAAAGCTTGATGAGGCATACGTATCGCTGAGCCTGATTGATCTGACATACTGCAACCTGACTCTTGCTAAGGCAACTGCACTGAATCTTGCAGACTTCAAAGACGCTTCTGCAAGCGGTCTTGCAGCCGCAAAAGAAGCCGTCAGCGCACAGATCGCCAACCCTGTATCGCAGGCTGATGTCAACAGCGCAGCTGCTGATCTCAACCGTGCTCTGCTTGCTCTACGCAAAGATCCGGCGAAAAATCCGGCTCTGCCAGAACTGAACTGAATCGCAAGAACGGCAGCTTTCTTTCAGGATTTCTATTGATTTAAAGTTGTATCTGAGGACAGCTCCGATTTGAAGCTGTCCTTTTTTGTATGGCATTCCACC
>Strawberry_p1__coassemble_2990_pt1 | contig 10403 bp, 2 predicted proteins | sample Strawberry_p1__metabat2_high_PE_023 | metagenome-assembled genome bin Strawberry_p1
AAAGAAAGGAAATTGAAAAAATTATGAATTACAGAAGATGGATTGCAGAAAGTCTCTCCATGATGATGACCTGCTCCGCTCTGCTCTCCGGCATGCCTGTTGCTGCGGCAGATACCACTGAAACAGATACCCGGGAATGGACCAACAATCCAGGTGTCTTCCAGGTGAACCGCGAAAAAGCGCGTGCGACTTTCTGGCGTTATGACACGGCAGATCAGGCTATGGCGCAGGATCCGAATGCATCCAGCTATCACAAGCTTCTCAATGGCGATGACTGGAAATTCCACTGGTCGATCAATCCAGCCGGGCGGGCACAGGAAACCGTTCAAGGGTTTAACAGTGTCGAGCTGGATGATTCGTCCTGGGATGATATCACCGTTCCAAGAAACTGGCAGACCATTCTCAACGATGACGGATCGTGGAAATACGATCCTGTGATCTACTCCAACCAGAACTACCCATGGATCAATATTGAAGGCAGAAAAGAGAATGCCGGTACAGCTCCGGAACAGTACAACCCGGTAGGTACTTACCGCAAGCATTTCACGGTTGACTCATCCTGGGCGGACAAAGAAGTCTTTGTGAACTTCCAGGGCGTTGAATCGGCGATGTATCTCTGGGTCAATGGCCAGTACATCGGCTATTCCGAAGATACGTTCTCCGCCAAAGGATTCGATATTACAGACGCTCTGAACTTTGAAGAAGGTGCGGATAACGTCATGACCGTGGAAGTATACCGCTGGTGTGACGGAAGCTATATCGAAAACCAGGATATGCTGCGCCTGGCCGGCATCTTCCGCGATGTTTCGCTGGATGCCAAAGATAAAGTCGAAATCCGCGACTTTACCGCTCTTTCCAATACGTTCATCAACGATGGCAAAGACGGGAAGCTCGATATTGAAGCCGATCTTCGCCGCTTTGATACGGCCAGCCGCAATCTGAAGCTCAGTGCTGTTCTCTATGATGATCAGAAGAATAAAGTCTGTGATTTCTCGACGGATGTGGTCCTGGATACAGATGAAATGACGGCAACTCTGGGTGCGGTTATTCCGAATGTAAAGAAATGGAGTGCAGAACATCCAAACCTGTATACCCTCGTTCTTTCTTTGAGCGATGGCGATACAACGCACGATCTGACAGCAATTAAAATCGGTTTCCGCTCGGTCGAAGTCACTGACCGCGGATCAACGGATGCCAGACTGCGCGTGAACGGTGAAGAAATCTATCTCTACGGTGTAAACCGCCATGAAAACAATCCGGATACCGGAAGATATCTGACCCGTGAAGAAATGGAAGAAGAAATTCTTCTCATGAAGTCGCTGAACATCAATGCGGTCCGTGCTTCTCACTATCCAAATGATCCGGTTTTCTATGATCTGTGCGATGAATACGGACTGTATGTCATGGATGAAGCCAACGTAGAAAGTCACAACGGCCGAAGCCAGTACAGCTGTCCAGGCGATTTGCCAGGCTACATTGAAGCGGCAGAAGACCGTGCGATCAGCATGGTTGAACGCGATAAAAACCATGCTTCCGTCATCATGTGGTCTCCTGGAAACGAAACGGGTGCCGGTCAGTCTCTGCAGAAAGAGCTCGAATACTTCCATGATGCAGACCCGTCCCGTGTCATTCATTACCAGGGATGGAATGCCAATGAACTGGTGCAGGTCGAATCCAACATGTACCCAGAGATCAGCAAAATGCGAAGCAGCGACCGTCCGTACATCATGTGCGAATACCTGCATACCATGGGCAACTCCGGCGGCGGCATGATCGACTACTGGGAGAAGATCCGTTCAACCGGCAACCTGCAGGGCGGCTTTATCTGGGACTGGGTTGACCAGAGCTTCAACACGCCGCTTATTAAAGACGGCAAGTGGGACGGAAAGACGACCTACTGGGGTTATGACGGCGACTGGAATACAGGAGACTACACGTCCTGGAAATCCGGAAACACCGATTTCTGCGTCAACGGCATCATTTCAGCAGACCGGACACTTCAGCCGGAAGCTATGGAAGTCAAACGGATTTATCAGGGCTTCCAGATGAGTCTGGATGAAAATGATCCGCAGCTCATTATTCTGGATAATGAGCTGATCGATACAAATACAGATGAATATAACTGTTCCTGGCAGCTGCTTAAAAACGGCAAACAGATTGAACAGGGAAACATTAACGATGTTTCGATTGCTCCGCAGACGCAGGGCAATTTCCGCGTGAACTGGTCACTTCCGGAAGATCTGGACGATAAAGACGAACTTCTGCTGAATGTTTCCTTTACCTATAAGGAAGATAAAGCATGGGCAAAAGCAGGCGATGTTTATGCAGCTGCTCAGTTTGATGTCAGCCCGGATGGTGTCAGTACCGGTGATCATGCCTTTGACCAGAGCAAGGATGATGCATTTACTGAAGCTGATATTGAACAGAGCGATAAAGCGCTGAAGGTATCCAAAGGAAACTGGTCCGTCGGATTTGATCTGGAAAACGGTACCCTCAGCTCGTTTGTATCCGATGGTAAAGAAATGATCGCTTCTCCTCTTGAACCGAACTACTGGCGTGCTTATACCGACAACGACAAAAAAGAAGGCGTTGACGGAGCCTGGAAAAACGCCAATAACAATCCGGTCGTCACGACTTCTGTATCGAAGAGCGATAAGACGGTCTATGTAACTGTTGAGCGAATACTGCCGGAAGCCAAAAACTCGAAAGATTCCATCACCTATTCGGTAACCACAAGCGGCGACGTATTCGTCAAGAGCACGCTTGCACCGTCTGGACAGATGGGCGAGCTGCTGCGTGTCGGCAACCGTCTTGAACTCGACAGTACACTGGAAAACATGACCTGGTACGGCAACGGAAAAGAAGACTCCTACGCAGACCGGAAAACCGGTTACGATGCGGGAATCTGGAGTGATACCGTAGATAACCAGTTTGTGAATTTCGTTTATCCGCAGGAGACCGGAAACAAGACAGATGTCCGGTGGATGTCTCTGACGGACGATTCCGGAAAAGGTCTTCTGATTGATGCAGATGATCATCTGCTCTCGATGTCTGCACTGCACTATACGCAGGAAGATCTGGATGCTGCGGCTCATCCATATGAACTGACAAAGAAAGATTCGACCGTTCTGACGATCGACTATGCACAGATGGGTCTGGGTACCGCAAGCTGCGGTCCGGCTACACTGAGCAAATACCGCCTGGGAACGGATCACTCTTATACCTGGAGCTATCACCTGCGTCCGGTTTCTTCGACAGATGATATTGAAGAGATCACTGGAGTCGATATTCCAGATGATACAGAACTGATTTCTGGCGTGACGATCGGTGACAAGAGCGTCGCAAACTGGAATTCATCCATTGGCTCGTATACATTCGAACTCAATGCGGGAACCACGGAAGTTCCGGAAGTCACTGTCGATCATGCAGATGATGTAACCGTTGAAGTCATCAAACCGGACAGCGTTCCTGGCACACTGAAAATCAAAGCCGTCAAAGCCAATGGCTACGACAAGACGTACACCATCGAACTGAGCTGTTCGAGCGAATACTATCTTTCCGATATCGGCTATGATGCCAGCCGTTCTTCTTCCGGATACAATGGCATTCATGTTGATAAAAATAACAACGGCAATCCAATCCGTCTGAAAGTAGACGGAGCCGAGCAGAAGTTTGAAAAAGGATTTGGCGTCAACTCGGATTCCTGGCTTTACTTTGATGTTTCCAATCTGGAAATTGACCGTCTGCAGGGCTATGCCGGCATCGACCTGGAGAAAAACAGAACACAGGATGGATGTTATACAGCCATCATCGTAGACGGCACTGAAGTCGCCCGAAGCAACCTGCTCAAGAACAATGAGAATGCCTTCTACTTCGATGTCGATGTACGCAACGCAAAAGAAATCGTTCTGTACGTTGATAAGAACATCAAGAATGGTCATGACATGCTTTCCTGGGGCGATATGAAACTGACCCGCCCGAGTGCTGAAGAGCCGGAAACGGAATCCATCAGACTCAAAGCCGGAGCAAGTGCAAAACTTGATTCCGCAAATAAGATTCTTTACAGCATTGCTCCGAAAACAACATTTGCACAGATTAAGGACATGATCGATGTTCCGGAAGGCTGCACGCTGGAAATGGCTGAAGCCATGGGCGGCGAGCAGAGCGAAGATGCTCCGGCTGGTACGGGATACTGGCTGCGCCTGTTCAAGGATGGCAACAAGCTGGATGAGCTGAAGATTGCGGTGAAGGGCGATATCGACGGTTCTGCTGATTCGGCCATTACCGAAGCGGACATTACCCGCTTTGCCCCCCTCCGTGCAGAAGAAAATCCCGATATTCTCTACGTCCGGGCTGCCGATCTGAACTTCAACGGCGAACTCGACGATGAAGACCTGGCTTTGATGAAAGAGCTTGGCGGTCTGAAAGATCCGGAAGTTCCTGTAACCGCAATTACAATTACCGGCCTGCCGGAAACTCCGGCTGTCGGAACTGTCTACACCCTTGGTACAGAGATTGAACCGGCTAATGCAACGAATAAAGATGTGAAGTTCTCAACTGTAAATACAGATGTTCTCCATATCTCTGCAGACGGAAAAGCTGTCTTCCTGAAAGAAGGAAGCGCATCAGTTACAGCAGCTGCGGCTGACGAATCTGGCGTAACGGCTTCTGTTACCCGCAAAACAGCCAATGCTGATACGAAATATGACACCTGGTACCTGACGGGCGAAGGTGTCGAAGGCGCAATGGAAAAAGGCGAAGACTTCGATGTTCTTCTCTTTGATGCTTCTGCATCGCAAAGCGCATGGGGCGGCATTCATATCAACAAAGCTGATTCGGGTACCGCTGCATCAAAAACAGGTCTGTCCATGCGGATTGTCGGTGAACAGGTTGCGTTCGATCAGGGCCTGTCCGCCAATGCGAATGCAACACTTGTCTATGATCTGAGCAGTCTGCCGCAGAACGAAAAAACGCTGACCTTCAGTGCATGGGTTGGCATCGACTTCCTGAAAGATGGAAAAACCGGTCGCGACGGAGCGAAGTTCACGTTCTATACAGATTCCATCAGCGATGAGAATCTGCTCTATGATGCCGGAACTGTCGTACAGGGACAGGAAGGCAAATATGTATCGTTCGATGTTACTGGCGTAAGCAAGCTGATTCTTTATGCCGACAAGCTCGGAAACCAGAATGATGACTGCGTTGACTGGTGCAATGCAAAAATCGTTACAGAGCATGTCGAAGCGCCGGTACTGGATCTGACTGCACTCAACACAGCAAATTCCGCTTTGAACGAACTTGCGAAAGACGAAACCGCAAAACTCAGTGCAGCCTGGATTTCTGCTGTAACCAAAGCAAAAGAGGATGCGCAGACCGCAATCGATTCGAATGTGTATAAATCTCAGGATGAAGTCAATGCAGCAGCTGCAGCGCTTCAGACTGTTCTTGATACAGCGAAAGCTGCATCAGATGCCTTCAAAGCAATTGATGCAAATAAAGACCTTAACCTGGGCCTGTATACCGATGAAACCAGCGCTGCTTACACAGCCGCAAAAGAGGCACTTGAAGCCGAACTTGCAACTCCGGCATCTGCACAGAAAGCGCAGATCGAAAGCAAGCTCAAAGCGTATAACGATGCAAAAACGGCTCTTGTCCTGAAGAAAGTCTTCAATCTGGAGACGCTCAAAGCCAACGCAAAAGCATTGAATGACTTTGCAGCAGATGCAGATAACAAGCTGAGCGAAGCCTGGAAGACCAGTGCGGTAGATACCGCAGCTGCAGCAACCGCTAAAACATCCGATGACTTCGACAGTCAGAATGATGCAGATTCTGCAGCAGCAGAACTCACTGCAGTTCTTGAAACAGTTAAAGCCGCATCGGATGCCTTCAAAGCCCTCGATGCCAATAAAGCTCTTGACCTGAGCCTGTATACAACTGAAACGAGCGGTGCTTATACAGCCGCTAAACAGGCACTTGAAGCCGAACTTGCTAGTCCATCAGCTGCACAGAAGACACAGATTGAAAGCAAGCTCAAAGCGTATAACGATGCAAAAACGGCTCTTGTCCTGAAGAAAGTCTTCAATCTTGAAACGCTCAAAGCCAACGCAAAAGCACTGAATGACTTTGCATCCAATGCTGAAAACAAACTGAGCGAAGTCTGGAAGAGCAGTGCAGCAATGATCGCCGAGCTGGCCAGTGAGCTGACATCGGATGATTTCGAGAATCAGAATGAAGTTGATGAAACAGCTGCAGAACTTCAGGCAAATCTTGAAATCGTGAAGGCTGCCTCGGATGCCTTCAAAGCCATCGATGCCAATAAGAAACTGGATCTTAGCGGCTATACAGACCAGAGTGCTGCAGCTTATACAGCAGCCAAACAGGCACTTGAAACTGCTCTTGAAGATCCATCGACTGCAACCACAACCGCAATTGCAGAGAAGAAAGCTGCCTATGATCAGGCGTTTGGCAATCTTGCAAAACGTCCGGATCCTGTTTCGACTGATCTGCTTGAACTCGTGATCCATGCCGTCGAATCTGCAGACCTGAAAAAATTCGGTCCGGCTGGCCAGGATGAACTGCAGAATGCGCTCAAGGAAGCGAAAGATATGCTGAGTTCGACTTCGCAGATTGAAATCGATGCAGCTGCAAGAAATCTGAACAAAGCCTGGATGGCAATTCGTCTGACCCCAGATGCCTCCGCACTTGAAAATCTCAAAAATTAAAACGATCCGCATTCTCTGATCTGTAACAAACAGAGAATGCGACTGGGAAGAACGAACTGAATTGGACTTCCAGCGATCAGAAACGCCCTCTGCCTAAGCCCCCAGTACAGGGATGAAAGGCAGAGGGCGTTTTCTGTTCTTTCGTGATTGCTAGTCAGTCTGTCTGCCCGAAAAGGCAAAAAAAACAAAAGGTACGAAATATACGAAAGATAAAGGCAATGCATCGCAAGCCATTCAGAAATAGGCCGTCATTCATTCCGGGCTTGGCGTACGGAATCATAGGGAGTCTGATTATAATGAAATCAGCAATAATCACTTTTTAAGGAGTTCACCATATGAAAAAAGACCACTTTGACTATCTGAAGGTCATCATCAGTGCATGTCTGATGGTCGGTGCCAGTATCGGTCTGTGCTTTTACTGCGCCGGATCCTTCTATGAGCCGCTTGCCGCAGGACTTGGCATTACAATCGGTCAGGCATCGGCTGCAACGACATTCATGCTTGTTTTCATGGCTCTTTCCGCTCTTGCGGTTCCGTTTCTCATGCGGAAAATCCGCTTCCAGGTTCTTCTGTTATGTGGAACTGCACTGACCGCAGCATCGGTTCTGGGCATTGCTTTTTCGTTTAATACCGTCTGGGTCTATCTGTTCAGTTCTCTGATGGGTATCGGAGCTTCGCTGATCGGCATGGTTCCGGCTACAACCCTGATCAACAACTGGTTTGAAAAGCGCCGCTCCTGGACAACTTCTGTTGTTCTTGCTGGTTCAGCACTGAGTGCCGCTCTGTTTTCTCCGCTGTTTTCTGCGGGAATCGGCGCGCTTGGCTGGCGTATGGGCTTTGTCATTCAGGCCGTGCTAGTTGTTGTCATGATGCTTCCGGCTCTGCTGTTTAATATTCAGCTTTCCCCGGCACAGGCGGGAACCGTTCCTTACGGTCATTCCCGCGAACCGGAACCGGATTCCCGGACAATCCCGGATTTCATTCTCTGGATTTTTGCTCTGATCGCAGTTTTTGGCGCGATTCTGATTGCACTTCCAATGCATTACTCCACGCTGGCGACTTCGATTGGCTCGAATGCGATTCTTGGCGCATCGATGCTTTCGGCAGCCATGATTGGCAACCTGGTTTTCAAGCTGCTGGCCGGCTGGATTTCCACAAAAATTAAACCGGTTCTTTCAACCGGTATTCTGGATCTGATTGCTCTGGCTGCAACCATCGGCATTCTGATCTGCATCCTCACCGGTGCAAGTGCACCGATGATTACCCTGGCGTTCTTCTTTGGCAGTGTCTATTCCGTTGGCGAACTCTCCCTGCCTCTGCTGCTTTCGGGCCGCACCGCACGCCGTCATTTCTCGATTCTCTATTCCGTACTCAACTGCATCTCTACACTGATGACAGCTTTCTCGATCATGATCGTCGGCTACATGTATGATGCTCTGCAGTCCTATGTCTGGATGTACGTTATCGCCATTGCGGCTGAGGTTGTTATCGCTTTGCTGATGTGGATGCTGATTCACAACCAGAAAGCCGATGCACTCGTGACCAGCGATGCAACACGTTCGATGATTACCAGAGTCCGTGAGTTTGAGGTTCACCGCCGTCAGGAGCGCGCACTCAAAGACGCAAAACGTAAAGAAGAACAGGAACGTACACGCGAAGCTGAACGTCAGAAACAGGAAGAAACCGTACATAACATGGAAAAGGCCAATGACATTGTTTCCGAAGAGGCAATCCATCATCAGGTCGTTGTTCCTGCACCTGGCGAAATGGAAGAACTCGAAAAAGAAAACGAGGAAGAGCATCTGCACGCAGCGCCAGATCAGGAACGTGATCGGACTTCCGTCTCAGTCAATCTGGGTAAAGACGGCAGTGTAGAAGACTCTGCCAAGTAACTTCTGCCAGATAAATCTTCAGGATTCATACAGACAAACATTTAACAGAAAGCAACCGCCAGAAACTGCGTCATGCAGATTCTGGCGGTTTTCTAATATCTGGTTTACGGATTGCCTGCCAGCATTGGTACAGAATGAGAATTCATCTGCAGAAAAGATAAACTAATCCGTATAAAATTAGATGAGATATAATGATACAAATAAAATAATATTTCTCCAGTGATATACGGTCCGAATGAGAACCTTCTGCGCACGTTTTCTGAAAGTACAGAAAACCGGCTCAGAGGAATACGAACAGAATATTCTGTTCAGGAGGAAAACGATTTATGCGCTGTCCATACTGTCATGAAGAAGGCGGAAACACTTCATTCTGCCAGTACTGCGGAATGCCTTTGAACGCAGGCGGAGATTCTGATATGAAAAGCAATGAAACAAATATTCTTGAACCAGAAAACAGGAATCGGGGAAACTGGTCGAGTTCTTCGTCTCAAGCCGGATCTTCGAAATCTTCTGGATATTTCGGATACTCCGGATCTTCTGGAGGTTCATCCGGATCATCAGGCCGTTCTTCCTGGTCATCCACGCACTCAACAGGTTCATCCCATTCGTCGTACAGTTCCGGTTCTTCTTCGTACAGCGGATCACAGAATTCACACTCTGGCGGGCCGGCTTATTCTTCAGGTCCGTCAGATGGATCATCAAGCCGCTCCTCATACGGAGGATCGATGAATCCGCAGTCGGATATTCCATCCATGCAGGAAAAGAAAAATCAGGAAAGAGAGAAGAAGAGGCAGGCAGAGCGGGGGAAAGAAGGCAAGAAGAAGCGCTCAATCCTCTGGTCAATCTTCACAGTGGTCACCATAGCGATAGCCGGAGCTATAGGCAGATCATGTGCAAATGCTATGTTCCATACATCTTCTCCATATGTATCCACTCCTCATACCTCCTCCCCGTCCACCACGTCTATCGACTATATGGAACAGGCAATGAATAGTTTGAAATCTGGCAGGATTCAGACAGATCTTGCTAACAGGAGTGATCAGCTGAATACAGAATTCACGATTCTGGAAGGTAAGATCGGTGCCGCATTCACCGAATATCGTACCGATGAAATTGGAAATTATGTGATAACGGTCTCTCTGACCAACAAGACCGCGTCTGAAACGATGACTGTGCAATATCAGACGCTGCAGATCGATGGACTGTATTTTCCCTGCTGGAAGACTCAGAAAAACTTTCAGCCGGGTCAGGAGCTGTCAATTACCTATACAGCCAACGGGTCCCTTTTTACCGATGACATTTTCGGAAAGCCGACTATGATCGAAGCAGGTATTTCTGCGGAATCGGCAGAGGGGAATGTCGGCTATGGATTCGACAGAATCGGTTACATGCCGGAAGGAGAAGACAATGCTGTTGCTCTCAAGTTCAAAGAGAGTTATTTCGATGAGATTGTATCCCGCAATCAGGGTATTGCGATAGGGCGAACCAACTTGATCGATCTCGGCGACGGAAATTATATGATTCGCCTGTTTCCAATGAATGGTGAGGACAAACTAAAAGTTTTACTGTTCAGAGAAATCTCAATTGATGGAAAAACGCTGACCAACAGCTCAAGCATGACTAAGCTCAAGGAGGGAACCGGCATGATGGAATTCTTTTTCTTAAAAAATGATCTGGCCCAGGCAGGTGTTGATCTGCAGACAGCGAGCGAGATGGATTTTAAGCTGGAATATTATATATATGATGCGCCCGACAAAAGTAACAAATAGCTGAAGTGTGTTCATAAATC
>Strawberry_p1__coassemble_3005_pt1 | contig 10313 bp, 8 predicted proteins | sample Strawberry_p1__metabat2_high_PE_023 | metagenome-assembled genome bin Strawberry_p1
TCGGATAGCCAATCGCATTGGGATAGTTCCAGGTGAGCGCAATGAGTCTTACGCCTATACACTGCCAGAACTCTAATAAAGAAAGATCCTGAAACATAACATCGCCCTCTTCAAGTGAAAGAAGAGCGCCGGTTTTCTTTCCGGCTTTTACCTGGGCAAGATCCGCTTTTGTACGCACCTGAAGCAGTGTGTCTCTGTTAGCGGCGATGTGTTTCTGGAATGCATTCAGAAGCGAGAGTGCTTCGTGTTCAGGTGCTTTGCCGCAATTGCGGTCTGTAAACAGGGCAAATGTCTGCAGCGCCACAAGGCCTTCCTGCAGCTTGTTTACATCGATGCAAAGATCGTTGTCCATCAGACTGGATGGTTCGTTATTTTGGGTTCTGTCACGCAGAGCGAGAATGGTGTCACAGTGCAGATCGCACACGGGATAAAAATCGTTCATCTGTATTCCTCCATCGTTCGATTCTTTGAATGTTTTTCTCTATGTCTTATGTTTTTCTGTTGATTCGTTTTGGGTGTTTATGTATCCAGTCGGCGCTTTGCCAGCCCGTTTCCTATTGAATCTTGAATCATGCTTCCTGCTGAACAGTACGGATTTCGTGAACCGTTCAAATCTGTTCGTGAAAAGAACAGCTGCTGGCCTGGAAAGCGTCTATTCACGCTTTGGGCAACAGAAGCCCCGAATCCGGATGATTTTTCTATCATAAAGGCAGGAGGCTGAACTATGAACGCACTTGAAAACAAGCAGGAAGTCAGCGAGCTCGTCGCCGGTCTCTCCCGCGCAATTGATCTTAAAAAAATTGACGACATCATGAGCGTATTCTCCGAAGATGCCGTTCTTGAGCTTGAAGAAGGCGGAAAAACTGTCCTCTCTTTGCGGGGCAAGGAAGCCATCCGTGAACATCTGAGTCTGCAGCTCGAAAAATATGACCTGATGTTCCACAACACTGGCGAAAGCGTTGTCGAGCTGATCAAAGTCGACCAGAGTGCCAATGCGGTCACCAGCAGTTTTGTCCGTACCCGCACAAATGATCCAATCGTGAATACGGATGAATGCCTGTACTACAAAGACAGCATGGTCAAAGTCGAAGGCTGCTGGTATCTGGTTAAGCGTAAAGTGCAGATCGTATCCAAATCGGTCCGCTGATCCGGGTTCTCCCGGATTTTTTTAACGGACGAGGATGAAATCGATCGTCCGAATCTGACGAAAGGAGGCCGCCCATGAAAAAATCATCCATTGCCTCGCCGGATGGCGCCCTCGCATTTCTGTTTGGGATCTTTTCGATGCTGATCTGGTATGTCACCGTCAGCACCGACCTGTCCAACGCCACCCTTCTTTCACTGGGGCTGATGTGGCTGCTGCTCTGTCTTGGCGCGCTGATTGCAGCACTGATCAATATAATCCGCGGCACAGGGGGCAATACGAATCTTTTAGGCGTCATTCTGCTCGGGCTGATTCCAGGCGTGGATACGCTGGCGGCGTTCTTCTTTCGAAGCATTGGCGTAACCTATCAGCCGCAGGTCTACGGCTGTCTGTATCTGATCGGTGCCATCTTTGTTTTTGGAGCCGCTTTACGTCGTAAGAAACGCCGTCCTCTGGTGTATCTGCGTACGCTCTCGATTGCGGCAGGCTTTCTGTTCCTGGGTCTTGGCGATCTTCTGGGCGCGCATGGAATCCGGGCAGCCGGAGGCTGGCTGATGCTTCTCTATGCTTTTATCAGCTTTTACTATGGCCAGGTGCGGCTGTATGAAGAATTTGGCTGGCCGCATCCTGAAGAAGATGATGTTGCATCAGCTGGCCGCCGGGGAAAAATCAGCTCACCGCAGGTGATTGTATCCTTTATCTGCGCCTCATTTGGCATCATCAGCTTTGTTCTGGCTTTTTTCGATGTGCCGGATGATTCCATTCTGGCAGCCGGCATTATCCGGCTCGTTCTTGGCGGTATTTACTTTATCAGCGCACTGATCAACCTGTATAAAGGCTCGCCTTTAGGCAACCTGAATCTGATCTTTGCGGTCTGCTTTGGTCTGTTTGCGGGCAGTACGCTGCTGATGGAAGCAATGCAGGATCTGTTAGGCTTTGCGATTCAGCCGATGATCTATTCCATTCTGCAGATGAGTGCCGGTCTGTATCTGCTCACGTTAATTCCGGCTTTAAGCTGGAATCCGCTTTTCCGGCAGGTTGCCCTGGTCTGCTCGGGTTCTGGTCTTGTCTGCTCTGCGCTTAATGCGTTTACCGGCTGGCAGGGTTTTCTGTATGCGAGCGGTCTGTTCTTCCTGGTTTTCTGCCTGCTCAATATTTACAGCGGTCTTAATGCACTGCTTCCGCAGGCGCTTCCTGAAGGGCCTTCTCTTGCAGGTCTTGTCAGGCACAGAAAAGAGCAGAAGCGCTGATTCGTTCTGCATTTTGAAGTAAAAGAAGACTCCGGGTCTTCTGTTCAGATGGATTCTGGACATAGATTCCGGAGTCTTTTGTGTGTTTCGTGTTTTGACGTTTCTTTCAGAGAGAGCAGTCGAGGGCAGAGAAATCAGGAGCGGTCTGTGCGTTCCTGACGGTTTGGACGGCGATTGCGTCTGCGGCCATTGCCTCTGTTTTCGTCTTTGCGTTCGTTTCTGTTTTCGTTTTTATTCTGGCGGTCAGCACGTTTCTGGACTCTCGCATTTTCATCCCGCATCGAAAGAGCGATACGTTTGCGGGGAATGTCGACTTCCAGAACCCGTACAGTAACAACCTGGCCGGTATGAACGACAGAAGCCGGATCGCTGACAAAATGGTCAGCCAGCTGAGAAATATGAACCAGACCATCTTCATGCAGTCCAATATCGACAAAGGCACCAAAGCTTGTAACGTTGCGCACTGTACCTTCCAGTTTCATGCCAGGCTGCAGGTCTTCCAGGTGAAGAACGCCTTTGAGCAGGATCGGTCCATCCAGGCTTTCACGCGGGTCAAGTCCCGGGTTGGACAGCTCTGTAAGAATATCCGCGACGGTATAGCGGTCGCTGCCAAGCTCATTGGCAAGACGGACCGGATCGAGAGAGGCGAGTTTCTTTTTGAATGCGTCGGTGCGCAGATCATCCAGAGACAGATGCGCGCGCTCAAGCAGGCGGTTGGTCAGATCGTAGCTTTCCGGATGAATGCCGGTGTTATCGAGCGGATTGCTTCCGTCGATGATGCGCAAAAAGCCGATGCTCTGTTCGAAGACGGTTTCGGAAAGCAGGTCAGAGAGTTCGCTGCGATCGGTAAACGGATGTTTCTCTCTGGCTTTGAGGATCTTTGTGATCTGCGGCTTTTTGAGACCCGCAACATGACGGAGCAGGGAAGGTGAAGCGATATTGACGTTGACGCCGACACGGTTAACGGCTTTGTCGGTAACGAAGTCGAGTGCTTCTTTGAGCTGCTTCTGGGCGACGTCATGCTGGTACATGCCAATGCCTAAAGACTGCGGATCGATTTTTACAAGTTCAGAGAGCGGGTCCTGAACGCGGCGTCCGATCGAGATCGCAGAACGCTCTTCAACCGGCAGATCCGGGAACTCTTCTTTGGCGAGTTCAGAAGCGGAATAAACCGAAGCGCCGGCTTCGGAACCGATGATATAGGAGATTTCCGGGAAGTCGCTGATGAGTTCGCTGATGAGATCGATGGATTCACGGGACGCTGTGCCGTTTCCGATGACAATAAGTGTCGGATGGTACTTATGGATGAGCTCTCTGGTTTTCTTTACCGCATCCTGATAGAAGCGGCTGTCCGGCTTGATGTCGGATCCATGCTTGAACGGATAGACAACGCACGTATCAAGCAGAGCACCTTCTTTGGAAAGAACCGCAAGCTTGCATCCATTGACGTAACCCGGATCCCAGGAGAGAAGAACCTGTCCTTTAAGCGGACGGGCCATGAGCAGATGCTCAAGGTTGGACGAGAAGCCCGCAATTGCGGTGTCATGCGCTTTTGTACGCAGTTCAGCACGGATTTCACGTTTGACGGAAGGCAGGATCAGACGGATCAGTGCGTCATGAATGACCTCCATTAGATACTCGCGGCCAAGCGGTTTATGGATGACTGTACGGGCAATCATGTTTTCAAGCTTTTCGTTGTCGCTGGTGATGGTGACGGTCAGGACTTTTTCTTTCTCTGCCCGATCCAGTGCAAGCGTGCGGTGCTCAGGCATCGAGGCGATCGGGTTGGAGAATTCATAATAAGTCTGGTAGACGCCCTGTTCATCCTGAGCATCCTTTTTCAGGGTCGAGGTAATGGATTCGTGCTTTTCGATCCATTCACGGACCATCTGCCGGATGGAAGGCGTATTGGCAATGCGCTCAGCCAGAATGTAGCCGGCCTGTTCACGGGCTTCATCATCAAGAGAAGCCGGATCAATGCTCTGATTCCAGAGCTTGTCTGCCGTTTCGCCAAAGCCGGCTTCCATAGCGAGCGATGCTTTGGTTTTGCGTTTTTCCTTGTAGGGACGGTAGATCTCTTCAAGAGCTGCCTGTGTGGAGGCATCCTGAACGGACTGTTCGAGTTCAGCATTCAGGACGCCTTTTTCTTTCAGAGCGTTAAGGATAGTCTCTTTGCGTGCATTGAGGGCGGTCTGGTATTTAAACGTCTGCTCAATAGCCCGCAGCTGATCTTCATCCAGAGAGCCGGTCTGCTCTTTGCGATAGCGCGCAATAAATGGAATCGTTCCGCCTTCTTCCATCAGATCCAGTGCGCTCTGGACCTGCTTTTCGGAAAGACTGAGAAGGGAAGCGATTGTTTCAACTGTATTCATAAGGACAAGTCTAGAGCCGACGCCCGTCAAAATCAAAACAGGATGCGCCATGAGACCATCCTGAACTCGACAGAAAAGAGAGATTGTGCTGAAAACGGAAGAAATGGTGAACAAAAGAAGCAGAAATGAGGAATTTGGAATGTATTTTCTAACAGCCCGCACAGAAAAACCGCCTTTTTTCACGGTTTCTAACTCTGTTTGGCAAAATAGAAGAGACGCAGACAGAGAGGATTTCCTTCTCTGCAAAGAAAGGTGACGCAATGTCCGATTTTCATGAAAAGGAATCCAGCAACCCAGTCTGCAAAGAAATCCGCCAAGCGCTGAAATCGCATGCCAACTCGCGCAGAGCAAAGTTCAATGCCTCGATTGCACCGGAAATCGACAGCTCGCGCTTTCTTGGACTGCTCCGGCCGCAGATTCAGGAGATCGCAAAAAAGGTGGATCCGGATTCTGCCAGGGTCTTTCTTCAGGATCTTCCGCATGAATACTATGAAGAAGACATGCTTCATGTCCTGCTGCTCAATCAGATCCGCGACCCCAAAGAAGCAGAACGAGAAGTGGACGAATTTCTGCCTTACATCACTTCCTGGGCGATCGCAGACTCTTTACGCTTCCAGAAGCTTTCCGATCACGATCTGCTAAGCCTTGCCAGAGTGTATCTGGATAAAGACAGTCCGTATGCAAAACGGCTTGGCATTCTGTGGATCCTCTGCAGAGGGCTGAAAAGAGACGATGCAGACAAGTGGGTTGATCTGGCCTTGCAGGCGGATGCGGATGGAGAAATCGATCAGCTAAGCGCCATGAAAGGATGGATGCTCTGCGAAGCAATGATCGTTAACCCGAAGACGGCTCTTCCAAGAATTGAAGACGAGGCGCTCGCACTTCCGGTTAGACGCAAAGCAATATCGAAATGCATGGATTCAAAGCGGATTGATGCAAAGACAAAAGAGCACCTGCGGGCTGTTCGAAACAGCTTTGGCAGGAAGATAACCCGCTAAGCCCTGCGTAAATGTCAGAGGCTTACAGTAAAAGAGATACAGATCATCAGACAATCAGATCATCAAGGAGGTTCTTATATGCCTGGTACACCATATTCCGGTTATCCCAACCCGGGATCGAATGATCCCCGTTATTCTTCGCAGGGAATGCCAAATCCTTCCATACCTTCCGGTCCTGGACAGGTTCTGTTTCAGTCCAACGGCGGAACGCAGGATTCGTTTATTCTGCGCTATGTGATTAATGCTGCAGTCATTCTTCTCGGTATTATCCTGCTGTTTGCGAATGGATTCTTAGAACCGATCATCGACTCTTTCAAAGCGATTATTGAAGGACTTTTATTCATCCGATATCTTTCCAACGTGCTTGGCTACTTTTTCTCGTGCATCCTGGGCCTGCTCTGGAATATCATCCGGTTAGCTTTCCGGATTTGCCTGATCGCCGGCGGTATCTATTGCATCTATAAGAACGTAAAGAAATCCAAAGAACAGCTGATCATCACAACATCGACCGTTTCGGGTGTTGATATCAAAGGCATGGGATTTTCTGTACCGCTTGGCGATGTCATCGATGCTGAGCTGATCAAGTCGAAATATCCCAACTTCCTGAACGTCAAATACGGCGAAGGCGTTGCCATTGAAACCAGACAGGGCGCCATCCGCGTTGAATCGATTTTCCATGCCCAGCAGGCTGTCAGTCTGCTCAAGCAGCAGACTGCCGGAAACCGTCCTGCACGTCCGGCCGTTCCTAACATGCCAGCTGCTCCGCAAAGACCATACTGATCTTCTGCCATATAGATGCCGTCTGCCTGCACCGAAGAGCTGCATGCGGTGTTCTGTATAAATAAAACACAATTATTCTGCTGAAAAACTTTACAAAAGGGTCCGAACGAACAATGTCCGGGCCCTTTTTTGACAGGCTGAACATGCAGTTCTATAATCGAGACAACGATGCTGAAAAGGACATGGTCCGGCAGAATTTGGATGCAGAAAGAAGAGCGGCTGATGAAAGCTCTTTGAAGAATCGCCGGATTACTCCCTTGGAATCGCCCCTGAAAAGGTGTGCCGTTACTTCGCGTTAAGAAGTTCAAGAGCAGCCGGCCCGGCTGGAAACGGATTTTATATACAGAAGAAATCCGCACGGGCTGTCTGAATTAAGGTGGTACCGCGCACGGCAAGCGTCCTTAACTGGATTCCTGCCGTTTTTTGTATGTCCGCCTGGTCATGCACCTGCAGGCAGAATCCTTACTGACCGCAAACATTTTGAACAGAAGGGAAGCACAGACTGACGTGCCGTCTTCTTTGTTACTCAGCCTGTTTTCTTCTGTACATTCGTGTTTTATGCGGTCTTAACACTCTACACATATATAAGGAAAGGAATTAGGAACTGTAATGGAACTCGTTAACATTCTTGAAGATGAACATCTTTCGACTCTGAACCACTCCGCAGCTCATCTGATGGCCCAAGCTGTTAAACGTCTTTACCCGCAGGCTAAGTTCTGGGTAGGACCGGTTATTTCCGACGGCTTCTACTACGACATGGATCTTGGCGATGTCAGCCTGACTGAAGATGATCTCGTCAAAATCGAAAAAGAAATGAAGAAGATCGCCAAAGACGGCAAGCGCATTGTCCGTCGCGAGATTTCCAAAGCCGAAGCTGAGGAAATGTTCAAAGACGATCCGTATAAAGAAGACCTGATCTCCGGTCTCGATGACGGCACTATTTCTATTTATTCGCAGGGCGAATTCACCGACCTCTGCCGCGGACCGCACGTTGAGTCCGTTAAAGAACTGAAAAATGTCAAGCTGCTCAAGCATTCCGGTGCGTACTGGAAAGGCGATAAGAACAACAAGATGCTTCAGCGCGTCTACGGTATTGCCTTTGATACTAAAGAACAGCTCGATGAATACATGGCTGCTCTGGAAGAAGCTAAAAAACGCGACCACAAAAAACTTGGCCGCGAAATGAACCTCTTTACGGTTTCTGAATATGCTCCAGGCATGCCGATCTTCCTGCCGGATGGCATGATTCTGCGCAACATCCTGGAAAACTACTGGTACGACATCCATGCAAAGAACGGCTACAAGTTCATCAAAACGCCGATCATGATGTCCAGAGAACTCTGGGAGCGTTCCGGTCACTGGGATCACTACAAAAACAACATGTACACATCCAAAGTGGATGACCGCGACTTTGCGATTAAACCAATGAACTGCCCGGGTGCCCTTCTTGTTTACAACAATGATCTGCACTCTTATAAAGATCTGCCGCTTCGCATTGGCGAACTTGGTCAGGTACACCGTCATGAAGCGTCCGGTGCGCTGAACGGTCTGTTCCGCGTCCGTACCTTCACACAGGACGATGCCCATATCTTCGTTACGCCAGATCAGATCGAATCCGAGGTTAAAGGCGTTCTGGATCTGATCGACCAGATCTACGGTGTCTTCGGTCTGCCGTATTCCATCGAACTGTCCACACGTCCGGAAAAAGACTACATCGGTACTCTCGAAATCTGGGACAAATCCGAAAAAGCTCTTGCGGATGCCTGCGTCAAAGCCGGCAAAGACTATGTCGTTAACCCTGGCGACGGTGCCTTCTACGGACCAAAACTGGATATCCATATTAAAGATTCCCTTGGCCGTGACTGGCAGTGCGGTACGATCCAGCTCGATATGAACCTGCCGGAGCGTTTCGAATGCACGTATGTTGATGCAGACGGTTCAAGAAAAACACCGCTCATGCTGCACCGCGTTATTTACGGATCCATCGAACGCTTCATCGGTATCCTGATTGAGCATTTCGGCGGACACTTCCCGCTGTGGCTGGCTCCGCGTCAGTTCGTTGTTATCCCTGTTCATCAGGAAAAACACGTTGAATACGCGAAGAAAGTTGCGGATGAACTCGAGAAACTCGGCATGCGCGTTACTGTTGATGACCGCAACGAGAAACTTGGCTATCGCATCCGTGAAGCACAGATGAAGAAGATTCCGTATCAGATTGTTGTCGGCGACCGCGATATCGAAAACGGCACGGTTACCGTCCGTAAATCCGGAAGCAAAAAAGAACAGACCATGGCACTGTCTGATGCCCTGGCAGCATTTAAGAAAGAGGTAGATGAGAAATGTCTTTTCAGCGCACGGTAAAACTTTTCACCATTGGAGCAGCAGTTCTGGGAATGGCCGGCTGCTCGACGGGCAGTACGACTGCTTCGTCGGCTGAATCTTCTGTAAAAGAAGAAAGCTCTGCTGTGACCAGTACTGTTTCCAGCGAAACAGCTGTCAACGTTAATCCGCTCAAAGTCCTTTGCCCGCAGGGCGCTCCGGCTCTGGCTACTCTTGGCCTGGAGAAAGACGATGCGTCTGTTGAATATGTTGAAGGTCAGGATCTGCTCGTTTCTGAACTGTCCAAAAAAGACGGCGAGTACGACATGATCGTTGCACCAGTCAACGTCGGCATCAAAACCTGGAAAGAAGCCGAAGCATATGAAATGTACGGCGTTCTGACCTGGGGCAACCTGTATGTTGTTTCCAAAGATGCTGAGTGGAACGAACCTGGCAAAACAATCGCTCTCTTTGGTGAAGGTGCTGTACCTGGACTTGTTTTCAACACACTCTATCCGGATCTGCAGGCAACTGCTGAATACTATCCATCCGTAGCTGAAGCTTCCGCTGCAATCATCGCCGGAAAAGCTGATGCTGCACTGCTCGCACAGCCTGCTGCTGCCGGTGCAATCAATAAAGCTGCACAGAACGATCTTGCTCTTGAGACCGTAGCCGATCTGCAGAGCGAGTGGCAGGAAAAAGAAGGAACAGAGAAGAAGGGTTACCCGCAGGCTGCTCTGTTCGTTAAAAAAGGCAAAGCCGATGACTACAGCGCTGCTATTGAAAAGATGGCAAAATTCATCGATGAAGCTGACACTGCCCGCATTGAAGAAGCTGTCGATCTGATGACTCCGGAAACACTCGGCGTTCCAAGTGCTAAACTTGCTGCAGCAACTTGGAAAGAACAGAATATCCATCTTGAAAAAGCTGCTGATGTCAAAGATGACCTGCAGAAATTCCTGGATGTCTTTGGTCTTGCCATTCCTGAAGGCCTGATTGCTGAATAATCGAACAGAGTTCTAAGTCCCGATTCAGGCATGTTGATACGGCTGGCTCATGACTGTCTGCTACACTGCAGGCAGGAGATGAGATCATGCCGACAGAAGAACAGGCTCACATTCAGTGGCTGAAAGACAAAGCGCAGTCTCTTGGACTGACCTTTGATCAGTACATGCTGTTTCTGATTTTTGAAACGCTCAATCACGCAAGCGTTCTCCAGACTGGACCGCTTACACGTGCTCCATGGGAGAATGAAGAACAGCAGACTACAGAATCTGACGGAGAAGGAAACCTTTAAATCCTTCTCCGTTTTTTTGCGCTTTCTGCGATTCTGGCTCTAGTTTGAGTTCCTTTGATTCTGCATACAGTTTTCAGACTGCTCACAATCAAAGGGAAGAAGGCCAATGTCATTAAGTTAAGATTTCTCAGACCACATCAGCGTTAAGCAGTG
>Strawberry_p1__coassemble_3069_pt1 | contig 9939 bp, 7 predicted proteins | sample Strawberry_p1__metabat2_high_PE_023 | metagenome-assembled genome bin Strawberry_p1
ATCCTATAAGTTCAAAACGACGTAAAAGACCGCATCTGATCTGCTGATCGTCTGCGGTCTCTTTTACGTTCTGAGTGTGTTAATGATTCGATTCAATTTTCTATTCTGAGCTGGTTCAATTCTGCCTGGCTCAGTTTTTCTTTGTCTGTTCTGGCAGAGCAAACTGCTGAGAGCGCTGACGGTTGATAACGCCTAATAATTCATAGCGGCGCGGTCTGGAAAGATAGCCTTTGCCAAAGAAGGACAGACCGTTCTTATCGGCAAGTTCTTCCAGTTCATCGGCGATCTGCTCAGCATTTTTCTTTCCGTCGACCAGATTTCTCTGGGCATAGACGATCATTTTGCCGATTGCGGCCGACTGCTGTGAATCGACGAGCTGTTCAAGTGCACGCAGATCAATGGATTCTCTGGCAATCAGCAGTGCATCGAGAGCTGACGTTTTGACTTTGACTTTATCTTGAAGCAGTTTCGGGTTCGAGAGAACAAGTCTTGGCGGTACCTTTTTCATCGGCTCTTTTGCGGAAGCTGCCGGCGGGAATGCTTTTGCTTTTTCTTTAGCCAATGCGGTGATTTCGTAAGGTTTGTATTCCTTCATCTGAATGACCCGGTCGGCCTTGTCAAAGAACAGGCCGCTGCTTCCGGCAACCAGAATCGTCGAAAGGCCCTGATCAGCCAGTTCCCGGATTCTTGCAATATAAGGAATGATCGGCTCTTCGCTGGCAGAAACAACTTCATTCATCAGCTCATCTCGGATCATGAAGTTTGTTGCGGATGTATCTTCATCAATCAGCAGAGCACGGCTGCCCGCTTCCATCGCTTCGATGACATTGGCTGCCTGAGATGTTGAACCAGAGGCGTCTTCGCTGACAAAGTTCTCGGTCGACTTGCCGCCTGGCAGATTCTGAATAAATGCGCTGATGTTTTCATGATGAACACACCGGCCATCTTCCGCACGGACTTTCATTGCATCATCGCGGGTAATGACAAATTCCCGGCCATCTCCGCCGATATGGTTGTAGACGCCGCGTTCAAGCGCATTAAGCAGCGTAGATTTGCCATGATAGCCGCCGCCGACAATCAGCGTTACGCCTTCTCCAATACCCATGCCGCTAACTTTCCCGGCATAGGGCAGATCGAGTTCAATTTCTTCTTCCGGTGCGCTCACAAATGGTACGGCACCTTTCATTGGAAGATTGCTTGCACCGCTTTCACGCGGAAGGATTGAACCATTGGCGACAAACGCAACCAGATGACGTTCTTCAAGCTGTCTGCGGATTTCTTCCTGATCCACCGTCAGCTCATAGACCTTCTGCAGGTCATCTTTTTCTTTATCGGTCAGATTTGCATAAATCAGGGTAGAACGGATCAGCGGGGGAAGCGTGTTAAAGAGAAGTTCAACAAGCTTTCTGGCCAGAATGGAACGTCCTTTAGCCGGGAAACCGGCATTCAGGCGCAGCTTCAAAGCCCCTGTTGCTGGATCAATCGTGCACGACGAGCGTTCAAGCACTTCCTGAGCTGTTGCAGCGCAGGTAATCGCACCGCTCTTTCCTGAACCGCTCTTCTTTACTTCTGCACTTCTCAGCTTCTTTCCAAACAGGCGAAGCAGTGCATCCTGCAGAGCGACTCTGCATGCCCGGTTTTCATACCGGTTTTCATAAAGGTGTGCCGGGAAACCTGGTTTTGCGATTTCAACGGTCAGATCCGATGGCGATGCAAACGGATCGGACTGGACATGATCGATTGAAAGAACATAATCCCCAAAGTCCCATTTTCCTTTCAGATCCCGGTACGCCGGGTAGCCGCGCCCGTCCAGAGACAGAATCCGTGTCTTCAGCGCAGCCTGTGTATTCATAGAAAAGCCTCCTGTCTGTACTGTTCCTATCGTACCGCCTGCTATTTAATCGACCGGCTCAGGTGACCAGTCCGTCATCGTCCGGTATCAAACAGAAAAGAGATGCAGAACGCAAAAAGAGAGCCGGTCTAAGACCAGCCCTCAAAAAATGCATCTTATTATTTCTGTATATGGATCGTAAATACCAGGAATTAATCGCAGGCGAACTTTGAACCAAGCGACTTCCGGATTTTCGAAAAGCTCAGCGTATCAAGTCTGCCGACAAGTTCGAGATCGATTGTCTCATCGTTGGCCGAGAGATTTTTCAGATTGTTCTGGATCTGGGCCAGATCGTTAAAGGTAACCGAAATGGTTACGGCGCTGTCGCCGGCTTCGATCTGAATCTGATCTTCGCTTACTCCAAACTGAGAGGCATATGCGGTTTTCAGATCCGGAATAAACGCGTCCGCAAGTTCTTTGGCATCTACGCCATCCTGAACAATGCCCATCTGCTCATAGCTGAGTTCAACCCGAACAGTCAGATGATCAAGAGGCTGATCGGCTGAAGGAGCCTGAATCTCGATGGTTTCCTTGATTCCTTCATTCTCAGCTGTGCAGGCCGCACTTGCCCGTCCGGCTGAAGATGATCTGGAAGAACATCCGGCAAAAAGCATGCACGCACAAAGCAGTAAAGCACCGGCAGTCGATCTGGTTAATTTCATAAAAATCACTCCTTGGTCTGATCGTCTGATTAAGCAGACGAGCTGTTTTCTGGCATTTACCAGGATAAAAAAAGAAGCTGTCGATTCAGTATATCAGCCGGTACGGCAGATTCCTTCTACTTTTTTCTTTGCAAATCTTTCTGATCTGCGCGATCCGCTCTGATCGATAGCCAGCACAGCAGAAAAGCCGGTTTCTGCCGCTTACGTGCAGCAGAAGCCGGCCTGGTTTTCAGAGCTGTTCTGGCAGATTCATCTGCCTGGTTATTATTCGCAGGTGAATTCTTTGCCGATCTCTTCTTTTACTTTCGAGAAGATCATGTCTTCGTCTTTCAATTCGCCAAATTCCTGGTTCTTTTCGGCAAAGGCTTTGATGTCTTTGATATTCGCCGTAAGGGTGATCGTTCCGTCTTTGCTTGCGAGTGTGAAGTCTTCTTCCGGGATGCCAAGCTGCTCAGCATATTCGCTTGTATATTCCTCGCCGATTTCTTTAAGGGCAGAATCCATTGCTTCTCCAGTCAGTGCATCGCCAAGCATTGTCTTCATATCCATATCGAAGATCAGCTTCATCTGATCGATCGGTTTGTCTTCAGCAGGCGCATGAAATTCAAATGTCATTTTGAACACACCCTGTTCGGTTGAACAGGAAGCAACCGCTGCTTTTGCTTCTTTGCCAGAGCATCCTGCAAGAAGCATTGTACCGGCCAGCAGCGCAGCCGCAATACCTTTTTTCATTTCTTTTCCTCTTTTCTCTGACCGTTCTGACTCTGCTGCGGCAGCCCTACCCTGCAGAATCACGGTCTTTCTTCTGTTGCGTTCCATGTTTTCTCTTTCTTTTAAAACACTGAGCGCAGACCGGAGAACCGGCCGTTGTAATTTATGATACAGGAGAGAACTGTTATTTTTTTTTGATCAGGTAAGAATCATGCCGGTTTTTACCGCTTTTTCTTCAGTTCAGCCGGTATTCCTGTCAAAACCGCCTGTTCCCTCTTCAGATTCTGTTCGGAAATGAACCCACGAATCTGATCTGTCCGGACACGAAAAAGCCTGGCACATTGAGTAAACCAGGCTTGTTTGCGCTGTATTTGGATTAGAGAATCACTCGATTGACGGAAATAACCGAACGGACCTTTTTCAGGTTGGCGATCAGACGCTCGAGCATCTCTGCATTACGGACAGTGATCTCAATTTTGGTTGTTGCGATCAGCGATTCGCTGTCGACCATTGAATTGATGGCTTTGATGCTTGTGCCGTTCTGCTGGAAAACCGTGACCAGATCGGAAAGCAGATAATTGCGGTCATTGGATTCAATCTGCAGATGAACCGGATAGGTCTTGTCTTCAAGATCCTGTGCCCAGCTGACCGGAATCAGACGCTTGTTTTCACGGACGATATTCGGGCAGTCTTTGCGGTGAACCTTGACTCCGTTTCCTTTGGAAATGTAGCCGACGACTTCATCGCCTGGAATCGGCGAGCAGCAGGGTGAAAGCGAAACTTTGATCGTATCAATGCCCGGGACGATAATGCCGCAGTCCGAGGGCTTTTCTTTTCGCTCATTTTTCGAGAACAGCTTGAGAATTTCTTCGTTGTCATCCGGTGCCGGCTTGCTCGTATTGAGCCGTTCAATGACAACTGCAGCCGGAACGCGCTTTGCGGCAATCGAGGCATACAGATCATCGACATTTTTAAAGGACAGAGACTGCAGGATGGGCTCGAGTCGGCGGGAAAGCTTCTGCGGCGTCGTTTCCAGACCGGCTTCTTTCATCTCATCGAGAAGAATGGTCTGTCCCTGACGGACTTCTTCTTTTTTATCCTTGAGCTCCTGCTTCTGGAAGAAGGAACGGATCTTGTTGCGGGCGTGCGCGCTCTTGACGATCTTGATCCAGTCCGGAGAAGGTCCGGCAGAGGCTTTGTTGGTCATGATGTTGACCACATCGCCAGTTTTGAGCGGCGTATTGAGCGGAACAATTGCTCCGTTTACTGTTGCACCGACAGTATGGTTTCCGACTTCGGTATGAATACGATACGCAAAGTCAATCGGGGTTGCTCCGGTTGGAAGCGAAATGACTTTTCCGCGCGGCGTGAAGCAGTAGACATTGGCTTCGAAGATATCCTTCTGAACCGTCGACATGTATTCAAGCGGATCTTCGCTTTCTTCGTCCGTAATAATGGAGAAATCGCGGAACCAGGAGAGCTTGTCTTCCATCTCTTTGGTCTGCAAACCTTCATCCATGCCTTTGTTTTCTTTGTACAGCCAGTGTGCTGCGACTCCTTTTTCCGCAATGGAGTCCATCTCTTCGGTACGGATCTGAATTTCAAAGGTATTGCCGGAAGCCGTGGAGATGACCGTCGTATGGAGCGACTGGTACATGTTGCTCTTTGGCATGGCGATATAGTCTTTGAAACGTCCGGGAATCGGGACATATGTGGCATGGATATAGCCGAGAATCTCGTAGCAGTGCACGATCGAATCGGTGACAATCCGGATGGCCTGCAGGTCGAGAATTTCTTCAAAGCGTTTATGCTTGGTCACCATCTTTTTATGGATGGAATAGAAATGCTTCGACCGGCCGAAAATCCGGTACGGAATATGGTAGGTCTGCAGGATCGTTTCGATATCCGTAATCATCTCCTGGACCTGTTCGTTGCGCTCACTTTCCCGGTTAGCAACCAGAGCTTTGATGTTCTGGTATTCGCGGGGATCGAGATATTTGAAGCTGAGGTCTTCCAGTTCATTTTTAACCTGCGAAATACCCAGACGGTGGGCAATCGGGGCATAGACCTGCAGCGTTTCTTTGGCAATGCGTTTCTGTTTGGCTTCCGGCTGGAACTCGAGGGTTCTCATATTATGAAGACGGTCAGCCAGCTTGATCAGGATGACGCGGATATCCTTGGCCATCGCAATAAAGATCTTGCGGTGATTGGATGCCTGATATTCTTTTTCATCCTTGAATTCCTGATTGATTTTTCCGACTTTGGTGACGGCTTCCACCAGATCGGCGATTTCTTTGGAAAACTCTTCTTCGAGCAGATCGTAGGTAACCCAGTCGCTGTCCTCCAGAGAATCATGCAGCAGTCCGGCCGCAATAGTTTTTGGCGAACAGTGCAGAGAAGCAAGGATGTTGGCGACCTGAATGACATGAATGGTATACGGCTCGCCTGATTTCCGGTACTGCCCTTCGTGCGCTTTTTCGGCAAACTTCCAGGCTTTCTCGATGAGCTCAATGTTCTCCTTGCGATGAATATAGCCTTTGATGTTCTCCATACACTGGTCCATCGTTACGCTGTGCTTGTCCGGCATCGGGCATCCTCCTTCTCTTCTTCTTTTCTTCCGTATTTCTTTTCTGTATTCGTATTCTATTTCTGCACATCTGTGTTCCGTCATGCCTGCATGTCGGCACCCTCATGGCAGAACGTCTTTATTCATGGCAGAATTGCGCTTTCTTAATGGTAGAACGTACATCCTGTATACGGATATAAACGTCATCCGTGTTTGTACGTTCTTAACGCGGACTGTAACCGCCCGCGCAGGGATGAAAGCGCTATCCGCATGTTCACGTTTAATGAACATCTGCAGATACGAAGAGGCAGCCGGATCTGGAAAGCCGGCTGCCGCTGTAATTTTCGATCAGTAGTGATCAGGATAATTTATTCTCCTTCGTAATGAACGAGGGAAAGAACCGGTCTGTCGCCGAGTTTTTTACGGCCGAGCAGGTCATCGAGTTCAACGACAAACGCAAAACCGGCAACAACTGCACCCTGACGTTCAACCATACGGGCAATTGCTTCAACGGTTCCGCCAGTAGCGAGAAGGTCGTCAACGATCAGAACGCGGCTGCCTTTTTTCAGATCATCGGCATGCATCTGCAGACGGTCTGTGCCGTATTCAAGCGTATATGTTTCTTCAATGGTTTTACGCGGGAGCTTGCCCGGTTTGCGAACCGGTACAAATGGAAGGCGTGCTTCTAATGCGGCTGGAATGCCGAACATGAAGCCGCGGGCTTCCGGTGCAACGATGACATCTGCACCGACTTCTTTTGCAAATTTTGCGATTTCTTTTCCTGTGTATTCGAGCGCTTCAGGATCCGCAAGAATCGGGGTGATATCCCGGAAGATAATGCCCTCTTTCGGGAAACCGGGAATAGAAGCGATGCTCTCTTTTAAATCCATGGTCTGTATTCTCCTTGCCCTGCAGTTCATCTGCAAAGCGTTCTTTCTAATCATTCTGGCACCCGTAAAATCCTGGGGACGGATCCGGGCCCATCAAGGTGTATGTAGGGTGATCACATCATCACACTGGTACTGTACAATTTTCATTGCGCATGGATGATTGTCAAGAATTGGCGGACATTTGTAAAGCTTTTTCGGCTTTTCTCTGTCAATTTCCGTACACGATTTCATCCACAAGAAAGTCAGCTTTCCGCTTGCCGCCCCATGTCGAGAGCGAGAGCGTTCCGATCAGTTTTTCAATCGAAGAAACCGGTGCAGCCTGATCGACACTGGTCTGGTTGAAGTGAACCGCCTGCAGACCGCCGGCAAGCGTAAACTTGCGATGCTGTCCCTCACTCAAGTCAAAAAAGCTGAAAATGGTCGGCCTGTCGAGTTCAAAGTGCGGCAGTTCAAATCCCGTACCAAAAGGCCGGAGCACATCCAGAGACTGAACGTTTTCTACCGTCACTTCCTGCGGTTCGATTTCAATCCGGCTTTCTTCAACCGGGACATATTCAACCGCTCCGCCCTCAACCCGCACAAATCGCTTAAAAGCATCCTTATCCTCGAGGGCAAGACTGAGTCCTGCTGCCCGTTCGTGGCCGCCTAAAGAAAGAAGACGGTCAAAGCCGCTCAGAAACTCCACGCAATGGAATCCTGCAGGCGCACGCATGCTGCCTTTGATGATTCCGTCAACTTCTGTGCAGACAATCGCCGGCTTGCCGGTTTTCGAACAGAGCTGTCCGGCAATCAGACCGACAATGCCCTCATGAAAAGACGGATCGCACACAAAGATGACAGAGGAAAGCGGATTAACTTCCACAAGGGCTCTCGCAAAGGATGATGCGGTCAGATCCTTTCGCTGCGTATTGAGATCATCAACCTGCTGCGCATAGCGATTGATCTTTGGCAGACTGCCTTCTTCCAGATAGCGGACAAACGTATTGGCATTGGCGCGGTCTGCCAGACGGCCGATCGCATTGATGCGCGGTGCAATCTGGAAAGCCACATCGGTTTCGTTGACCGGAAAGGAGCGGACAAAGGGTGCAAGATGCGGCTCTCTTGTCATATTGAAAGCCCGAAGTCCCTGCTGAATGATCGAGCGCGTCTCACGGCGCACAGTCATGCAGTCCGAAATCGAGGCCACTGCTGCATAGATGAGCAGATTCTGATCATCCACATCCAGCGCACGGGTCAGTTCATACGCGATCCCCGCACCGCAAAGATCGACAAAATCGTCTCCCATGCGGGTTGGATGGATCACGAGTGAAGCATCCGGTTCTTCCTGAATGATGTGATGGTCCGTCACGATCACTTCAACGCCAAGTTCTTTTGCTTTAGCCAGCGCTTCTTTTGCGGCTACACCGTTATCAACCGTGATGATCAGCGAATAGCCTTTTTCATGGGCCAGGCTGACTGTATTTGCGCTCAGTCCATAGCCTTCTTTGATCCGGTTGGGAATGTAATAGCCGGGTTCCAGACCAAGCTTGCGCAGTCCCTGGCGCAGGATGGTCGTCGCCATAATGCCGTCGCAGTCATAGTCGCCGGCAATCATGACTTTTTCCTTCTGCCTGGCTGCTTTGTAAATCCGGTCTGTAAACGCCTTTACACATGGCGCCTGGCAGACCTCGCGAAGCGGTCTTGGATTCAGTATTTCTTCACGAAAATCCGGATCGAGTCCAGCCTGTTCAAGCACTTCGCCTGCAAGCTGGCCAAGCTGAGCCGTATTTTCTGTTTTCATTGTTTCGTTGGTCATATTTCCTATTATATGGGGCAAATTCTGTTGAACGTCCCTGGATCATCTCCAATCTGCTTTTCGCCTTCCTGATCCTCTACTATTCGCTTCAGAGCGGACTTTTTTCCTGTTCTGCCGGATAGTCCGCTTTTTGTATTGTCGCAACGAAAAAAGCACAGCTATTCTGCCTGCAGAAAACTGTGCTGTCGATTTCAGATTGAATCGGCTGTTTCCTCGTATGGAATCTGAAGATGCTCGTAGGCTTTTTTTGTGGCGACACGTCCGCGGGGCGTACGGTTGATCAGACCGATCTGCAGCAGGTACGGTTCATACATGTCTTCGATCGTCGTGGCATCTTCACCAATGGAACTTGCCAGCGCTTCAAGACCGACTGGTCCGCCCGCAAAGCGGTAAATAATGCCTTCCAGGTATTTGCGGTCAACCAGATCAAGACCGAGACTGTCGACTTTCATCCGCTCAAGCGCATCTTTTGCAACATCCATCGAGATGAGACCCTCATTGTAGACCTGCGCAAAGTCGCGGATCCGGCGCAGCATCCGGTTGGCAATACGCGGCGTTCCGCGAGAACGTCTGGCCACTTCGCTGACAGCATCTCTGTCAATCGATGTTTCAAGAATCGACGACGTCCGGCTGACGATTTTTTCCAGATCGTTCTGGCTGTAATATTCGAGCGGCAGAACGATTCCGAAGCGGTCACGCAGCGGCGCGGAAAGATCGCCCGCGCGCGTCGTTGCGCCGACCAGCGTAAATGGCGGCAGCGAAAGCCGGATCGAATGAGCCGAAGCGCCTTCCTTGCCGACAACAATATCGAGAAAGAAGTCTTCCATCGCCGGACAGAGGATTTCTTCGATCTGTCTTGGGATCCGGTGAATCTCATCAATAAACAGGACATCACCTGCTTCCAGTGTTGAGAGAACTGCAGCCAGGTCGCCGGATTTCTGAATTGCCGGGCCGGATGCGGTTACCAGATTGCCTTTCATTTCTCTTGCGATAATCATCGCCAGTGTCGTTTTGCCAAGACCTGGCGGACCATACAGCAGAACATGGTCGAGGACTTCATTGCGGGCGCGGGCAGCCTGAATGTATACGTTCAGATTGTGCTTGAGCTCTTTCTGACCGATATATTCTTTCAGCGTAGAAGGCCGCAGCGCCTGATCACGGTCTTCGCTCTGTTCCTGTCCGTCCAGGATTCGATCGTCTTCCATCATGCACGTCTTCCTTTCTGTATTTCTTCTGTTTCATCGTATCTTCAGTCAGTTTTTTAAATCTGACTGTATTTATCGTATCTATTGTGTATCTATAGCATTTCTGTACTTCTGCAGCCGGATCCTGGGATCCGACATTTTCTGTTTCTTTCTGGTGCGGAGGTTAGATGCCTTTCTTTCTTCTGGCGAGTTCTTTAAGGCAGCAGCGAAGCAGTGCAT
>Strawberry_p1__coassemble_3094_pt1 | contig 9726 bp, 10 predicted proteins | sample Strawberry_p1__metabat2_high_PE_023 | metagenome-assembled genome bin Strawberry_p1
ATGTAAGCTTAACGTTTGAGTGGACCTACCTTATCTAACTTAATGACATTGGTTTTCTGTCCGGATTTCAGAGCGCAGAGTGCCCTGTTTTCAACTCATTTCCCGGTCCAGATGAAGAGAAGATACTGTGGGTATCTTTCTCATTTTCGTTTCGAACCTCGTTTTGAACCTTGCTCTGGTCAGTCGTTCTGTCCGGATCAGAGCATTTTTCTTCCGACATGCCGGTCTGCAGCGATTCTTCTGCCTGCTTTAGAAAAGCTTCACGGCTTTCGCTGTCGCTGGCGGCATAGACTGCATTGAACTTGCGCTGGCTTGTGTAGATGGAAAGATTCCCATTGACCAGATACGCAATCGACACGCTGATAAAGAAGAAAGGAAAAAACGAGAAACCGAAGATCTCCATGCCGACAATCATGGCCGACATCCATGTGTTCGTACCTGCCGCAAAGACGCTTGCCAGGCCAAGCGCACCGCCAAGTGCTGCCGGCATGCCAAGCAGCGGAGCGAGCGTAAAGCCGACGCATGTGCCGATCGCAAAAAGCGGCGTGACTTCTCCGCCGATCATGCCAACGCCAAGCGAGAAGACCGTCAGGACAAACTTGAGTACGAAATCATACGGAAGAACGCTTCCTCCATCAAAAGCAGAGCGGATGAGATTCATTCCCGAACCGCTGTACCGTCCGCCAAAGGCCAGCATGAGTGCGATACTCAGAAGACTGCCCCAGACAAGAACCCGCCGGTATGGATGATTGGCAAACGTACTGGAGATTTTGTGTTCCGTAAAGTGAAGGATCCAGGAAAACAGACCGCCAAGCAGACCAAAGCAGATGGCAAGAATAACGATTTTTCCAAAGAGCGGCGCATCAATCGATGCAGCATCCAGCCCCGGAACCATCTGTGCCAGATCCCAGGAGGCTTTATGAACGCCAAGGATGCCGGAAACCGTTGAAGCGGTCATTGCACTGAACAGAGCCGGAAGAAGAGCCCGGAATTCAATAACGCCCGAGAACAGAACTTCCAGAGAAAAGACAACAGCCGTAAACGGCGTACCGAATAATCCGGCAAAACCAGCTGCCATGCCTGTAATCAGAAACGTACTTTTCTTTGCTTTCAGCCTGGGCAGACGTTCGCTGATCTGATTGGAAACAACCGCACCAATCTGAATGCCGACGCCCTCTTTGCCCGTCGATGCACCGACTAAATGGCACAGCCACGTCGAGATCATCATCAGAAAGCCCATGCGTCCGGGAAGACGTTCTGCTTTTCCCTGGTTGATCTCAAAGATCAGGAGCATTCCTTTTCTGGATTCTTCGCCAAATCGCCGGAAGATCCACAGCACGACCACACCGCAAAGCGGCAGCAGAGCAAGCCATGCAATCGGCGCCCCATCATGCGTGTGGTCCATCCAGTCCAGGCCGTACTCAAAGATGACCTCAAGTACGGCAACAACTACTCCAATCAGAATGCCCCACAAAGCCAGCATGGCATTCTGCAAAATACTTTCATACGGCCTGCGGGCCTCCTGCCTGACAGTCTTCATACACATCCCTCTTTCTTACCTGCTTAACTGTCTGGATTCCTGTTTTCATCTGTCCTGACTCATGGATCTGCTCTGGCGCAGGTGTGTCCAGGCCTGCCTTTCGCTGCAAAAGCAGGCCGTAAAAAAACGGTCGCCCGTAAAGGGAAACCGTAATCTGCGCTCAGAATACATGCAGAGTGCTCTTTAAAGCGAGCAGAACACTTCGAAAAATTCAGCCGCTTTTCTGGAGGAACTTTCCGCAAATGTGGAGAATTCCACTGGATTGTCATCATGAACAACGACATCCGAAAGCGTGCGGATAATCAGAAACGGCAGATGGAACTGGGTGGCAACCTGTGCAATCGCGCCGCCTTCCATCTCAGAAGCTGCACTTTCAGGAAAACGGCTCATCAGTCTTGCATAGTCCTCGTCGCCGGCCATAAACAGATCCTGCGTCGCAATTGTGCCGACCGACCATCGAAGACCGCATTTTTCTGCAGCCTTTGTGCCCCGTTCAAGCAGGGCTTTGTCTGCATGGAAGACTTTGCCGATTCCTTTGGGACCATCCAGAAAAGACACATCAAAATCAGCCTGTATGGCAAGATCCGACAGAACCAGATCGCCGACTTCCTGTTCGTTTTTTAATCCGCCCGCAACGCCGATGGAAATCAGTGCATCCGGCTGAAAAATCTGGCAGAGCAGGGTGGCTGCAATGGCAGCCGAAACTTTGCCTACTCCAGAAAGAGCAACGACAGCCTCTTCACTGCCGATCTTTCCTTTATAAAATTTCACGCTTGCTGTTTCCGACTCGGTGACTTCGCTCATCCGGTCGGTTACGCTTTTGCGTTCAGATTCCATTGCGGCAATCAGTCCGATCATAGTTTTCTCTCCTTCTCAGGCTTCAGGTCTGCTCAAGGATACTCCCCTGGCAGACGGAGCTGTGTTTTTTGTTTCTGTATTCAGCAATACAGAAAAATTTCCTGTAATTTTTGCTCATTGTAACCCATAACAGTCCTGGCCGCCTGTTTTGCACATACAAAAAACGCGCTGCAATCAGCGCGTTTTTCTTTACGGTTCAAAAGTACTTATGCAGAACTATGCTTTCGTATTTTTATGCTTCTTTTTATGCTTCCGGCTTTGCAGGATGCGGTTTAGCTCTGCAGACGAAGAAGTACTTTTCTACATCCTCAAGCTCATCCTGATCAAAATCGCCGCAAAGCGAGAGAATCTCAAAATTCTTCTCGAGCATTGTCTTCAGCTCTTCTGGAGCAAAGACAGTCTGGCAATGGTGTTCTTCCACAGTGCGGCCATCGAAATAGAAGGCAAAGTCCTGATAAATCTGACGATCCTGGGCACTGATGATCCACTGCACCTGCGTTCCGTCTTCAAACTCGCCGGCTTCTTCATAGTCCTCGGCAAACTCGTCAAGACGGTCCATGCTGTGAGAATCAAAGAAGAACAGACCGCCGTCTTTGAGATGTGCATATACTTCATCAAAGAAAGCCTGTACTTCCTTTTCATCTTCAAGATAGTTGAACGAGTCACAGAAGCAGCCGATCGCATCGTAGACTCCATAGGCGGACAGATCGCGCATGTCGCCCTGGGCAAAGGAAAACGGAAGAAGATCCGATTCGGCTTCCGCCTTGCTTCTGGCCTCATCGACCATCGTCTGCGACAGGTCGAGTGCCGTGATGCGGTGCTTTTTTGCCAGCCGCTTTGTGATTTCTCCGCTGCCGCAGGCAAGTTCTAAAAACTCAGGACCCGGGTTCCAGGATTCGATCCACTCGACCCAGCGATCAGAGGCTCCGTCATCGCGGACGAGCGCATCATAGTAGCGGCCGAGGGTCTCGTAAATACTCATTTCTCGTAACGGGTTACCGGGCACTCCTCATACAGACGGTCGAGCGAATAAAGAGCCCGTTCGTCCTGTGCAAAGAGATGCACCACGATATCTTTGAGGTCAACCAGAATCCATTTGGATTCCGATGTGCCTTCCATGCGGTAATCCCCGTCGTAGCCGGCTTCGAACAGCCGGTCTTTGATGTTCTGTGCAATGGCGTTGTTCTGCTTGAGATTGTCCGCGCTTGCAATGATCATCGTATCCATGAACGGTGTCATGGCTGTTGTATCGTACACTTCAATATCGTGGCCTTTCTTTTCAGAAATGGCCTGAAGTACGGTATCAAGAATGTCCATTCTGCTTTTTCTCCTTTTCCAGATACGCTTTGTTTTCCGCCTTGACCAGCAGGAATCCGTTGTACAGATCGTGCAGGCAGGCCTGATAAAGTGCGCTTGAATCATAGCCGCGCAGCGGGTCGAGCTTGTCAGCGATAAAGACTATCATGGCATACGGATCGTAGCTCGTTCCTTTGACATGGTTGGAAATCGCGTTCTGGATAACCGGGTCATAAATGCCGTATACCCGTTTTACAATCTCGCTGCCTGCATACCCGTGCCATATCGCATGGTGCTCCTGCAGGGCAGAGGGCGGAAAAACGGCTTTGACCCATTTGGCCTGCTCTTCTTTTGGCAGGTCTTTTGCAATATCGTGAAACAGACCGGTCAGCCACGCTTTGTGCTCGTCAAGACCATGCGCATGGGCAAGCTCCCGGCACAGTCTGGCAACACTGCACGAATGGGCAAAGCGGTTGGGATCCATCTGGCACTGAATCCATTTAGGCATGTACAGTTCCTGTTCAAGAATGTACTGTCTGACCGATTCAGGCATCAGATTGAGTTTTTTTCCGTCACGGATTTCGCTTGAAGAAACTTCCACGGGTTCCATCGGCATAACGACCATGCCATCTGGCAGGGTCAGATTCTTCAGATTTTCATCCCGGTCAGCAACCGCAAAGCGGACAAGCCGGAGCAGTTCTTCGGGTTCTTTCCAGGCCTGAAACTGTCTGGCCTGATCAGCGCCGATAATCCAGGTAAAATCAATGTCCTTATACAGGTCTTTGAGCTGCCGGACGGTATCGATTGTATAGCTTTCTGCGTTGCGCTTGAGTTCCACATCGCAGATCTTAAATTTCGGATGTTCCCGACATACGGCTCGAAGCATATTGAGCCGGTGCTTGGGAGAGGTGAGCATGTGATTTTTTAAAGGCGTTTTTCTCGAAGGGATGAACCAGACTTCATCTACGCCGAGATTCTCGATGGCCGCGTCCGCCATGGCGACATGGCCGTTGTGAACGGGATCAAACGAGCCGCCAAGGAGCGCGACCTTCTTCATGCAAGAAGCCCCGTTTTCTTATCCGGGTTTCTGCGATAAAGAACGAATGTACGGCCGATAATCTGAACAATTTCTGATCCGGTCATCGAAGCACATTCAATTGCCGCTTCGCGGACGGAAAGATCCGCTGTTTTCTGCATGGTCACTTTGACAAGCTCATGCGCTTCCAGATCATTGGAAATGGTCTCAAACAGAGTGCGGGAAAGGTTTCCTTTTCCGATCTGAACCATGCTGGGCTTGCTCATCGCGATTGTACGCAGTTTCTTTTTATTCTGTGCGCTTAACATTTATATCATTGCCTTTCGAAATGTAACCTGGATGCCTTTGTGGGCATAAACCGTAACCGAGCGGATATCGCCCGAAACGGTGAACCAGCCCAGGCCCTGGATGACAACATCCATTTTCTGACCGGTTTTCAGTTTCGGTGCATGCCAGACTGCCATGGTATCCATGGACGAGTCGAGCGCCGGCGCCAGCATTTCGCCCAGGTGTTCATTCCACAGGCGGTCCGCATCAGCCAGCTTGCCGCGGTGCAGCGGCAGAGACAGCGAGAAGTAGCCGACAACGCTCGCTTTGCCCGATGTTACAACATCCATGCGGGCAAGACCGCCTGCCGCAAAAGACTGATCTTCATAAATCTGGAAGATGCATGGCTTGAGCGGCTTGACGGGGATGACCGTCTTAAGCTGATCAGTGGGCAGCTGTGAAAGAACCGACTTGTCATTCTCCAGACCGGGGGTGTCATAGAGCGTACGGCCTTTCCATTCTCTGGAAATCACATCCAGCGTCGTGCCGGGGTTTCGTGAGATTGTCAGATCCGTGCTGTCGAGCAGACGGTTGACAAGCGTCGACTTACCGGAGTTGGCCATGCCCATGAAAATTACATTTTTATGTTCTCCAAAGCTGTCGGCAGTCTCTTCAATCTCTTCAAGAATTTTCTCGCTTTTCGGCGATTTTTTTGTCATGTAGCCTGCAATCAGAATGTCTTCCACATGAATGTCTTCTTCCGAAAGACGGCGGCTGACATACCGGCGGAGTTTGTCATCGGTCAGAGTCGAAGGCAGAACGTCGCGCTTGGTCAGAACCAGAACGATATTCTTGCCCGGCAGACGGCGATTGAGATGGGGAACGAGGTTGCTCTCCAGATTGAACAGGTCAACGGTCCAGAACACTGTTCCGTCCAGATCATTGATCTTTCCAAGCGTCTGCTCGACCGCAATGCCTTTCTGCATGTTGATCGTCACATCGCCGTAATGACGCATTTTATAGCAGCGCTGGCAATACTCTGACTCAGCAGAGGGCGCATAGCCCAGCGCTTTTGGATCTTCACTCTGCAGCTTTACGCCGCAGCCTTTACAGTATTCGGACATAACCGTCCCTCCGTTCGATTTTTCCCTGCTTTTCCATCCGGGTATACGCAAGGTTTTCAAAAAAGCGCATGATCGACGTATCCCTGCGCTCGACCTGGCTCACACGCCCGCATAAAATCGTGCGTGCGCCAGCCAGTCTGCCGCAGAGCATATCCGTAAAAAGCTGATCGCCAAGAACTGCAGCCTGCGATGGATGCAGTTTGCGTACACGCAGAGCACGAAAGAGTGCAATGGGCGATGGCTTGAGACAGAACGTCATCAGATCCGTATCCGGACGGCCGGCAAGGACTGTGTCAACGTGTTTTTTCGTATTGTTGGTAAAGAGGACCGGTTCTATCCCCGCTGCTTTGACCCGCTTTAAAAAACGGGATGCGCTCAAAGAGCATGCGGTATCCGCATACGCTGAAATCGTATTGTCGATATCGACAAACAGGATCTGAATGCCCTGTTCTTTCAGAGAGCGGATATCGAGCTGGTCAAAGGAGGGGACAGACTGGTCCGGCAGAAGGAATCGCATTGTTCTCTTCATTTTATAGAAGCATCAGCAGGCCTGTCAAAGCGGTCCATAAGGGCCATTGCCGCCTTGAGACCATCAAGAGCCGAAGTCATGATTCCTCCAGAATATCCGGAACCTTCTCCAGCCGGATAGACGCCCGCAATGCTTGAAAGCATCGTTTCCCGATCCCTGTTCAGCCGTACAGCCGAACTTGAACGGGTCTCGACACCGGTAAGCAGTGCGCCCTCCAGAAATCCCGGTACCCGCCGCTCAAAATCAATCAGTGCTTCTTTTAAAGCCGCAGCGGCCGGAGCAGGAAGCAGTGTGTTGAAGTCCGCAAATACAGTACCTAGCGGATACGTCGGCTTAACCTGTTCAAAATGATCGGACATCCGCCCTGCGACAAAATCGGAAGCCAGCTGAACCGGCGCTTTATTGCTTGCAGAAAGATCCCAGGCTTTCTTTTCGAGCTCTTCCTGATAATGAATACCCGCAAACGGTTCGCTGCCAGTATCGCTTTCATCGATCTGAACAAGCAGTGCCGCATTGGCGTTTTCACCTGCACGGTCCGAATAGCTCATGCCGTTGACGACTACCGTCTGCGGGGCACTCTGTGCTGCAATGACATAGCCGCCCGGACACATGCAGAATGTATAGACACCTTTATCCTGACTGCTCTTGAACGTCAGCTGATAGCGTGCCGGGATCAGGTCCGGGTTATGCGCCTGGTCTTTGAGCATTGCTTTATTGATGTACTTCTGCAGATGCTCAATACGAACGCCAATGGCAAACGGCTTGTTTTCAATATCCATGCCATGCCGGCTGAACATCTGAATCGTATCGCCGGCCGAATGACCGATCGCCGCAATCAGAGCCTGACAGCCAAGTGAATGACAGGATTCTTCTTCGGCACCAGCAGCTTTCGAATCTTTATCGCGCTCTCTGGTGCAGTAGTCGATTCCTTCAAGTGCGTTATCTTCGATCTGCAGATCTTCCAGGCGCGTATCAAACCGGAACGTTCCGCCTTTGGATTCAATATAGGCTCTGGCGTTTTTCAGAATTGGTACAAAGCCGTCTGTTCCGATATGCGGGTGCTGCTCATAGAGGATTTCCGGGTTAGCGCCAAAGCGGACAAGATCGTCAAAGATCCGGCGAATGCGGATATCTTTGGAGCGGGTGGTCAGCTTGCCATCCGAAAACGCGCCCGCGCCGCCCATGCCAAACTGGACATTGCTTTCCGGATCGAGCGGTCCTCCGTTCCAGAAGGTCTTTACATCCTTCTGGCGCTGTTCAATTTCTGCACCGCGCTCGAGCACGATCGGCCGGTAGCCGTATTCGGCAAGTAGCAGGGCCGCAAAGATGCCGGCCGGACCAAAGCCGGCAACAACCGGACGGTCATGAAGCGGCTGCGTTCCTTTCGGTTCAAAGTGGAAGCTCTCATCAGGAGCAATCGTTACATCTTTTTTCGAGAGGTATTTTTTCTCCTGCCGGACTTCGGCATCAATCACAAAGGAAAAAAGGACCTTTCCCTTTCTGGCATCGACACTCTTGCGGTGCACAGACCAGCTTAAAAGATCCTTTTTCGGCATATTCAGTTTTTTTAACAGTTTTTCTTCAATGTTTTTCGGGTCAGTTACATTTACTTGGTGAATTCTCAGCATATTTACATCAACCATTTCAGCCACGGAAACTGCCGGCGTCCCCTTACAAGCAGTGTAGCGAGAATCTGCGAGCACGCCAGGGTACCCAGATAAACGACAAGATGCATGTTCGGAAGCAGCAGAAGCAGCAGGCGGGCGAACAGAATGTGGCTGACATAGATCAGAGTCGCTTCCTGCCGGAGCGAACGATACGCCGGTCTGTCGGGAATCTGTACGCTCAGAAGCAGATGCATGAGGAAATACATAGCCGGAATCAGGCTCAGGAACATGCAGCTGTGATCTGTCAGTACGCCGATCAGCGCGTAAAGGCTCACTTCAAGTATCAGGCAGATAAACGAAATCGCAAAGCCAATCGCACTTGCCTTCAGGCCAGGCTTTTTCAGTTTTGCACATCCAAGGCCGATAACGATAAAGATCGGTGCAAAGAAGATGCCATCACGCACAGTACCAAGCAGACGGATGATAAATCCGTAGATCACGCTGATAAAAGGAAGGCCTTCCCACATCGGAGCAAACACGTTAATCAGCCAGCCGAACAGGAACATCCCCAGAGCAATAAAGAATGTCCGGGTCAGTCCTCTCTGTGAATACAGATAAGCGACAATGACTTCACCCAGCATTAAAGCCGGCAGAAACCAGAGGTGATAATAGGAACCGTTTAAGAAGAAGTCGCGGATCCAGCCGAGCAGTCCCATCAGCGAAAAGCCGGCTTCTGCATAGTTCCAGATCGTATAGGGCAGGTAAATGACCGTCCAGATCAGATACAGAATGCCAAGCCGCTTGAGCGAATGAATCACCGCTTCCCTGTTCTGCTCTTCATGACCGGGCTTGCGGTCAAATTTTCGAAACAGGAAAAAGCTGCTGATGACAAAGTACATCGGTACCGCGAGCCTGCAGATCGTGGAAATGAAAAACAGGTTGAACGTCGGGGAGATATCCTCAAACGGAAATGTATGAATTGCAATGACTAGCAGTGCTCCAACATATTTTGCGATATCAATCGAAGCAAACTGCCGCGTCTTTTTGGCCGCCATTTCTCTGTCCCCTTTCCAGTCTGCAGCGCTTAAAATCAGAGCGCACAGACAGCAGGCAATAAACAGCGCCAAGCTGGCGCCTCTGCCTGCAGATTTTTTGAGAATGGAATCCGGTCTTTTTACAGATTCCTGATTCCATCTGCTTTCTTACTCTTGTTCTTTTATTCTTTCTTTTACTGTTTACGACGGATCAGGTGCAGCTTTCTGGGGCATTTCACACTCCAAATCCGCACTTCCCGTCCTTTTCGGATAAAAGCCGCATACATCTTATCAGAAAACGGTTCAAAAGAAAGATTCTCTCTGTTTGCACACAGGCACAGAGCGGCCGCTTCTGCCAGTCTTCTTTTTAAGTGCAAACAGACAATGTCATTAAGTTAAGGAGGGATAAAAATCGTATACCCTGTTCATGAGCGT
>Strawberry_p1__coassemble_3108_pt1 | contig 9650 bp, 9 predicted proteins | sample Strawberry_p1__metabat2_high_PE_023 | metagenome-assembled genome bin Strawberry_p1
CATGTAAGCTTAACGTTTGAGTGGACCTACCTTATCTAACTTAATGACATTGGCTTTTCATTATTGTGGCATGTTTTGCGAGTGAAAACAGGCCGTTCAGGACAAAAACGCAGGAGTTCATCCCGGTATGTCGGGTGCACTCCTGCGTTTGCATGTTCTTTGATGGTTTGTCTTTTTTTCTTTCTGTTTTTTTCTTGCTGGCATTTGGCTCTCTGGCTTACTGAATCGTCTGTCTGCGCGAATCGCCGACCACACGATGCGGTGCTGCAAGCGTGCGGATCCTGTCAACCAGACGCCCCGAAGCGACTTCTCCGTACTTGTCGCTTTGCATCGTGTAGCGCTCTTTAAGATCGCCCGGTTCTACGTTGGAAGCAAAGTAGGTCTTCTTGCGGGCGTTCATGCGGTAATCGAGCAGCGGGAACAGAATTTCATCCCGCGTCCAGGCGGTCGCCATCTCGCTGCCAAGATCATCCAGGAAAAGAACGTCGACATGACGCAGACGGTTGAGCGTATCACGCCGGAAGTCTTCATCATCAAAGTTTTCCTTGATCTGATTCATCAGCAGCGGAACGCGCACAAAGGCAACGCGCACTTTGCGTTTGGCCAGTGCATTGGCTGCTGCCATCAGCAGCGTGCTTTTGCCGGTTCCCGGAGGACCGTAAAGATAGCAGGCACCATTGCCTTCAAGCGATGTCAGCATGGCTCTGTACGCTGCAACGTAAACCGCACCCTCGCTGCTGAGCGTTTTTGCGATCTGCTGCAGACTGATGGCGTACTCGTTTTCGCTCATATGCGAAATCGTAAAGTACTTGCGGTGTGCAATGGCTTCGAGCTTTTCCTGCTGATAGCGGCATGGCACAAAGCGCGTTTCAAAAATGCCAGTCTCATCAGCAGTCAGCTGTGTTGTCTGACCGCGCAAGGCATGGGTGCATTGCGTCAGGCCTCTGCATTTAGCGCAGCCGTCTTTTTCTCTGGCATAGCGGTTTAGCAGACTGAGATTGCGGTCAATGACCGCTTCAGGCAGTCCGTTTTCTTTGAGAAGCCTTTTGACATAGACATTCTTCGTGAGTGCCTCTTTAGTCTTTGCCCGGTAATCCAGGGCCTCCTGGTCAAGCGAGAAGTGAAGGTCAAGATGTTCCATGGCTTTCGCCTCCTAAGATTTTTTCCTGCAGAGCAAGAAGTTCATCGATTTCCTGCTGCGAGGCTTTTTCATTATCCGTCTCTGTATAGCTCTGCGGCAGAGGCGCATTTGTTTTCTTCGTGCTGCGGCGTGAAGAAGACGTGTTCTCCAGCCAGGCAAGCGCCTGCTCGCGGGTTGTGATATGGGAGCGCAGCATATTGTTGCCAATTGCCCGGATGTAAGCCGGCGTGATGGCGCCGTTATTCTGCTTCATGGCGTATTCGATAATCGTGTTGACGACTTCATTTGGCATCTTTTTGGAATCGGTCAGATACACAAGAACTTCACGCTCGCTTGGCAGAATGTCTGCCTGGCCAGACTGTCTGGAATTGAGAAAGACAATCGGCGCAACGGTGTAGTCGCTCGGATCGACTTTCTGAATCTTCTTCGTGTGACTGAGTGCCTGGACGATGTAGTCAAAATCGATATACGTCTTCCGGTCGCGCAGAGCTTTGGTCACAATTTTTCGCATATCCTTGCCGGAGACGCCGTAAATGGCGCCCAGATGAATGATGCGGTTGACGTTATCCGGTGTTCGCAGACGTTCCGGGAATGTGCGCTCAAAACCCTGAATAAAGCCGTTCCAGTCAAAGAGAGCAAGTTCCGGATTTTCCTGACTTGGAGTAAAGCGCTTCATCGCCTGTTCTTTTTCTTCGCTCCAGCGCTCTTCAAAGGCTTCCGTCTGCATCGTCGCACTGATGTTTTTGCGCCGTCGGCTTGAGATATACGGTGCGGTCAAGCGGCTGAGACGCTCCAGTCCTTCGTTGCCGATCTCTTCAAAAAGAAGTCTTCCTAAAAGCGGATCGCTTAAAAAGTCATCCCGCGTCTTTGGCGCCTGAAGCTCAAGCGTGCAGATCTCGCCGGTTTCTTCATCTTCAAATGTGCGCAGCAGCTGAAACTGTTCCAGCTTGGTTCTGGCTGCCGCAAATGTGGACTGACTGAGCGTGCAGATGGCCATGATATCTTCAAGCTCTGCTTCACGGCGCATGCCGCCGACATTCATCAGCTGCTCATAGAGCGTGCAGGCAAGTGCACCGATGAGCGGTCTGTAAAACAGGTTGAGATCGGCCAGCCAGCTTGTTGAAAGAATATCCGGCAGAACGATTTCACATGTACTCATGAAACTTCCTTCTTTAGAAGTGCATCGATGGTCTGCTTGAGATCCTCGACACTTCCGTCGTTATGGATGAGCACATCGGATTTTGCGGCTTTCTGCTCGACGCTCATCTGCAAAGCAAGCCGGCGCTTTGCTTCTTCCGGGGATATATGCCGCTGCGTTTCGAGACGTTCAAGAGCGGTCTGGTCTGAACAGGTCACTGTCCAGATTTCATCGAACATGTTTTCAAGATGGCATTCAAAAAGCAGCGGCACTTCTGCAGCGCATAAGCCATCCTGTTCTGAAATCCAGTTTTGCAGCTCATCGATAATTAACGGATGAAGAATTGCCTCAAAGGCTTTCCGCTTATTTGGATCATCAAAAATCTGATCTGCCATAGCCGGGCGGTCAATTTCGCTATGCTCATCAACGCATAACAGTCCGTTTTTCTGCAGTTCAAGATAGCCGCGGCCGTCTTTTTGCAGAAGGTCGGAATTGATCCCGTCACAGTCGGTGACAGGAATGGCCGCTGAAAGAATGGAGCGGACCATCGACTTGCCAGAACCAATCGTTCCGGTCAGTCCGATTACTTTTCGATCTGACATTGAGGGCAGTACCACGTGCCTCGCTGACCGACTTTCGTATGCACGATTTTGCCATGACAGCGCAGGCACTCTCCTTCCTTTCCGTGAATCTGAAGCTGATCCTGATAGCTTCCCGCATGGCTGTTGCCATACGAAAAAGTCCGGATCGTTGTTCCGCCGCACGAACTTGCATCGTTCAGGATGCGTCGTGTCGCATCGAGAATCTTCTGCCAGTCGGATTCATCGAGGTGGTTAGCTTTACAGAACGGTGAAAGGCCGGCTTCAAAGAGAATTTCATCGGCATAGATATTGCCGATGCCGGCGATCACGCTCTGATCGAGCAGAACGTTTTTTAGCGGCACGGAACGTTTTTTTGTTTTTTCATACAGTTCGGATGCATGAAGATCCGGGTCGAGGGCATCTTTGCCCACGTTAGCGAAAACCGGCAGACTGCGCCAGTTGCCTTGGGGGTGTTCCTCTTCTTTTTTATGCAGGTACATGCGTCCGAATTTGCGGGTATCGCGATAGCACAGCACGCGTCCATCTTCGAGAGTGAAGCAGGCGTGAATGTGCTTTTTATCTTTCTGCTCATCTAAAGCATCAAGTTCTGCCTGATTTTCAAACACCAGAAACTTGCCTTCCATGCGCATGTGCGCCACAAGAACATGATGGTCGAGTTCGAACACCAGATATTTTCCCAGCCGGTGAAACGCACGGAAATGCTCGCCTTCCAGTTCATGCTCAAAAGCGGACACGTCCTGATTGGCACACAGTTTTGGATGCGTCACTTTGCAGGAGCGGATCTTTGCGTTTTTAATGCTGGACTCTAAAAAGCAGAGAACGTTATGGACTTCGGGTGCTTCAGGCATTATTTGGCCTCGTACCAGCTCTTGCCGATATTGACGCTGGCTTCAAGTGGAACACGCAGTTCCATCGCATGATCCATGACTTCCGGAATCAGATGTTCCATCAGCTCGCGCTCATCTTCAGGAACCTGGAAGATCAGTTCATCGTGAATCTGCAGAAGCATCTGCGATTTGAGATTTCTCTTTCGAAGTTCTTCATCCATGCGGATCATCGCAATCTTGATCAGATCGGCAGCAGAACCCTGAATCGGCGCATTCATCGCAGCGCGTTTTCCAAATTCGCGGGTCATGAAGTTCTTGTCCTGGATTTCCGGGATTTCTCTGCGGCGGTGCAGGAGCGTTTCAACATAGCCGTGCTCTTCACAGAAAGCGATCAGGCCGTCCATGAAGCGGTGGATATTGGGATAGTTCGCAAAATAGGCATCGATGAAGTCTCTTGCCTGTGAGCGTGTAATGCCAAGTTCCTGCGACAGGCCGAATTCTGTCTGCCCGTAGATGATGGCAAAGTTGACTGTTTTGGCAATGCGGCGCTGATCGGTTGTGACTTCATCCGGACTCTCGTCAAAGATGACCGAAGCGGTGCGCTTATGAATATCAATGCCCTCGTTGAAGGCCTGAATCATGAACTCTTCATTGGCCATGTGGGCTAACATGCGCAGTTCAACCTGGGAGTAGTCTGCCGAGATAAAGCAGCTGCCTTCCGGCGCGATGAAGGCTTTACGGATTTCGCGGCCTTCTTCGTTTTTGATCGAGATGTTCTGCAGGTTCGGGTCTGAAGAAGACAAACGGCCGGTCTGCGTGGCGGTCTGGTTGAATGTCGTGTAGATCTTTCCGTAAATGATGTATTTGCTCAGACCGTCGACATACGTACCGACGATTTTTGCATATTTGCGGTATTCGAGAATCATGTCAATGATCGGATGATACGGGCGCAGCTTTTCAAGAACATCCACAGCTGTGGAGCGTTTCTTGCCGGTTTTGAGGTTCAGCTCATCAAAGAGCACAACGGCCAGCTGTTTAGGTGAGCCGATATTGAACGGATGTCCGGCATATTCGTAAATTCCGGCTGCCAGCTCATCCATGCGTTTCTGGTAGTCATTGCCGATTTCTTTGAGAATCGCCCTGTCGCAGTCGATGCCGCGCCGTTCCATGTCAAACAGAACACGGGTGAGCGGACGCTCGATGTCGGTGTACAGCTTGAGCTGATCTTCTTCTTCAAGCTTTTTGAGGCATTTCTCGCTCTGTCCGTTCAGACCTTCCAGCCATGCACCGAAGACTGGCAGAGCACGCTCAACCGTAAAGCCGCCTAAGGACTTTTTGTCGAGATCACGAAGCGGAATGGGCAGTTCAATCTTCAGCGCTTCGATCTGGTTTTCTGTACGGGAAGCCTGTGAGTTGAGCAGGAAAGCCATCAGATGGATATCCTGGGCAAAATTTGCCAGCGGCAGTCCATTGCGATCGAGCAGATGCAGGGTTTCCTTGATATCCCAGGTCTGCAGGGTGGAATCGTTCTGCAGCAGATCGAGGAATGCCGGATCGGCTTTGGCGGCTTCAAGAGGCAGATAGTGAATTCCGTTTTCTGCTGGATACAGGAAGCCGTAAAGCGTCTGCGTCATGAACGGTTCAAAGTCTGCCAGAGGCAGCAGAATCAGGCCATCTCCCTTTTTGCCATCAAATGCGCTTACCGTTTCAATTGCGGTCTCCTGCTTTTTAGCGGCAGTTTTTCCAACGCGGGCAAGCAGAGATTTCATTTCGTATTTGTGATAGAAGTCTTCCTCATCTTCCGGGCTGTCGGAAACAGACAGAGACTCGAGATCAAAAGGCAGTTCCATCTGCGTAAAGATGGTCGCCATTTCTTTGGAAAGCTTGGCAGAGTCTTCGCCCTCAAGCAGGTACTCTTTGCGCTTTCCTTTAATCTCATCGATGTGATCGTATACGCCCTCGACTGTCTGATAGGAATGGAGCAGAGTCAGCGCTGTCTTTTCGCCGATGTGCTTGACGCCGGGGATGTTGTCCGAGGGGTCGCCCATCAGGCCTTTCAGATCGATGATCTGCTTTGGCTTGAGGCCGTATTTTTCTTCAATGGCTTTGGGGGTATAGGAATCAAACTGGTTCAGGCCTTTTTTCATCATGATGACGGTCGTATGGTCATCGACCAGCTGAAGCAGATCTTTATCGCCGGTCAGGATGACGGTCTCCATGCCGGCAGAGCCTTTAGCGGCAGATCCGATGATGTCATCGGCTTCGTAGCCGTCCTGCTCATAGCGGCTGATACCTGCAGCATCGAGGTATTCGCGCACAATCGGCATCTGAACTTTGAGTTCTTCATCAAGCGGTTTGCGGGTACCTTTGTAGTCAGGCATTTTTTCATGCCGGAACGTCGGCTTGCCGGCATCCCAGGCAACAAGGAGCGCATCCGGTTCGACCATGGAAATGGCCTTCTGGAGCATGGAAATAAATCCGAAGACCGCATTGGTCGGCACGCCGCCCGACGTGCTCATTGGATTGGTATAAATCGTTGAATAATAGGCGCGAAACAGGACGGAGTTTCCGTCTACAAGAAGGAGTTTTTTCATCAGACACCTCGTGTTCTATCGTGTTCTATAAAGATGGCTTCCCGAACAGAAATACATTCTGCTTCTGTTCGTAATAAGCCCTGTTTTTTTCACTGCGTATTTTCCGAAGGGGATCTCAATCCCTCGGTCATATGGTTCATTCTATCATGGACCGCCCGGCGCAAATCCGCACACAAAAAGCCGCCACAGATGCAGCGGCCAGATCTTCAGTTTGAAAAATGCATGCCGGCTCAGCGGCGTTTTGAGGAGCGGTTCAGTCCTGGATGGTTGCGGTTGGCCGTTCGGACATGGGGAGCAATCGAGCGGCCCTGTGCCTGACGACGCCTGCGACTCTGGAACAGGAAGTAGCGGGTCATGACCAGATCGGTATAGAGCAGACCGATCGCAATCAGCGCATCAAAGATCAGCGTGAGCAGTTCAATCCGCAGCATCCACATAAAGAACGGCAGATCGCTCATGCCCCAGGCTTTCTGTACAAGAAATGGCAGGGCATCGCCGATCAGAACGAGAAAGACGCACCAGAAGATAAACCGGCTTGTCCGGCTCAGAAAGAACGGAATCAGACCGGCCAGTACGCAGAGCAGTGCATACAGAAACATGTTGAGCGGAAAGGTCGAAGTGATCAGCAGATCGCTGCAAAGTCCGCCTGCCGCACCGATCAGCAGTCGTGTCAGCAGCGGTTTGTCCCGTACAAAGACGAGCAGACCGATCAGAAAGAAATGCCAGACAATGCTGAAACGGACATAGGTAAAATCCACCGGCAGCGCAAATGAGAGCACGGAATCAAGCAGGCCGAGAATACCAAAGCCGATCAGGATGGTCTGTATCTTTTTCATGATGCGGGCGTTCCTTCCGTAAAGATGCTCACGTACGAGAAGCCGCTGATGTTTTCAACCGGCGAAACATACACCGTTGAAATGATCGCATCATCATTGACGACCGTACCGGTTACCGTACCGATCAGCAGACCCGAAGCATAAGTACCGCCTTTTCCGGATGTGGCGACTTTCTGTCCGGGCAGAACAACGGCTTCATGATCAAAAAGAAGCACTTCATAGCGGTTGAGCGAGGCATCATAGCCGCGCAGAACGCCATCCACCGTCGTGCCATCTTCCATCGAAATGGCCACGGTGATATCCGAGGGCAGAGCGTTAGAGGTCAGCAGGCTGACAATTGATGTGTTTTCCTGCACGCTTTCGACCAGACCGACAACGCCGGCCGAAGAGCAGACGATCATGTTTTCTTTAATGCCGCTCGCGCTTCCTGCAGAAACAGTGACGCGCTCATTCCATGCCTGTCCGGGACGGGAGAGCACCTGACAGGAAACCTGTTTGGCTTCCGGCATTGCGTTTTTCAGCTCGAGCAGTCCCTGCAGTTCCAGGTTGCGGTTGTGCTCCTGGGCATACAGCGTCTGGTAGGAGCGCTGCTCGGCAAGCTGTTCATTGAGCCAGGTATTGTCCTGGTAGACATGCCAGAGATTGGAAAAATCCTGAACGGCATTCATGGCAGACGTTACCGGTGCGTTGAACAGACCGTATTTCAGATATGTCCAGGCACTGTAGCCGATATTCGACATGGAATTCTGCCGCAGCGAACCCATCAGGCATCCGATGAGGAACACAATGGTGATAAAAGTCAGAAGCAGTTTCTGAAGTCTTGAAAAGCGTCGCATAGGTCCTCCCTGAGACCTCATTATAAACGATCCGCCTTTCATTCACACGGATTCTTCCAGCAGGCCGCTGCGGCGGAAACTGAAGCAGCTGCTCTGCCCGACGATAATGTGATCCACCAGATGGATCCGGTGAATCTGAGCCGCACTTTCGATATTGCGCGTTGTTTCCAGATCGGCAGGAGACGGTACAGGATCATCGGATGGATGATTGTGCACCAGCAGAATCGAAGATGCACTCACCAGACACGCTTCTCTGAAAATCTCTCTTGGATGAATCAGCGACTGATCAATCGTTCCGACAAACAGATCCCTATGGCGGATCAGCCGGTTTTTCACATCCAGATAGAGCACCGCAAAATGTTCCTGCGCCTGCGTACCGTATGTTGCCTGAAACCAGAGCTTGACATCATCGGGTCCGAGAATCGGCGAGCTGATCGTTCTTGCTTCTAATGCCCGTTTCGCCAGTTCCATTGCTGCACAGAGCATTAATGCTCTTGCCTGTCCGATGCCCTCAATTTCCATCAGCTCTTCGGGCTCTATGGAAAAAAGACCGCGCAGGTGGTCCGTTTTATCCAGCACCTGCCCAGCCAGACTTTCTACACTGCAGTTTTTTGTCCCGGAACCTAACAGCAGGCAAAGCAGCTCCCGGTTATCCAGGCGGCCAAGACCATACACCATCGCTTTTTCACGGGGACGGTCGAGTACATTCTGTTCTTTGATCTTCATGATCATCTTTACGACCAGAGAGGCATGCTTTTTGAAGGCTTCTCTTTTTGCGCATGAAGAGATGCAAAAGCCGCAGGCTTCCGGGATTCTCCGGCCTGCGGCTGTTTCTTCTGTGCGGATCTTTTCTGATTCAGAGCGGACGGCCGTACTGTCCAATCAGGCGGAAATGCTGCTCAAGACCCGCGCTGGCCAGTTCGTAATTTCCCCTGGTCAGCCCTTCGCAGATCATGCGATGGGAAGCGTCAAGCAGATCTCTGGTTTTCATGCCGCCGATAATTCTGGCCCGGCTGTTATGGATATACCGTTCATCAAAAGCCATGAGGGCATCATAGCTGGCAGCAAGAAAGTGATTGCGGCAGGCATGCACCATCGTCCGGTGCAGCCTTCGGTCATAAAACGAACGCTCTTCTTCGTTTCTTGCCGATTCAAGGCCTTCAAGGTCAGCCATAATAGCCCGTTTTTCTTCTTCCTGAATCCGGCTGATCGCAAGGCGAAGAGCTTCACGCTCTAACATCCAGCGAAACTCCAGCACCATGTCATTATCCATGCCAAGCAGGTAGTACATGAAGCCGAGCATCTCAGACATCGTGTCATCAAAATTGCAGGAGATATAGTTTCCCGCTCCCTGCATCGAACTGAGCACGCCGATATTTTCCAGAACGCGCAGACCTTCACGGACCGATCCTCGGGCAATATCCAGACGGACCGCAAGTACACGCTCGGTTGGCAGCTTGTCGCCGGGCTTGAGATGACCAGATTCAATCTCATCACGGACAAACTGGATCACCCGCTGATAGCTTTTCGATGGTTCTTTCGGTTTTCCTGAACCGCGGTACTCTTCTTCCGGCATATAGAGATGCCCCTTTCTGTGGTCTGCGACCAGTATGATTCTGTTTTTCTGCAATGTCATTAAGTTAGATAAGGTAGGTCCACTCAAACGTTAAGCTTAC
>Strawberry_p1__coassemble_3151_pt1 | contig 9399 bp, 6 predicted proteins | sample Strawberry_p1__metabat2_high_PE_023 | metagenome-assembled genome bin Strawberry_p1
CTGCACAGGCCCAAATGAGCCGGCTGGTGCATGTGCGAACTTGAAATGACGAAAAATACTGAAAATAAATGATATAGAAATGGGAGCGATACAATGACTGATTCAAAAAAAGAAAAGATGAGCGATGCGAAAAACCGCATTCTGCTCTGTGCCCTCTCGGATCCGCTGCGTGATGAAAAAAGCACCGAGATGGTTTTTGATCTGTTTGAAGGAACTGGAATTGAAGTTGAACTTGCCCGTTCGACATTTGAAGATATGACGCCCAGAGAAAAAGCCGAAGAGTTCAACCAGGCTCTGCGTGCCCAGCGCTACAGCTGGATTTTTGATCTGTCCGGCGGCGACCTGGCCAACCTGGTTCTGCCCTATATTGATTACGAAGCTTATGCGAACAGCGAAACGTATTACGCTGCATTTTCGGATGGCACCTGCATTGTCAATGCGCTGGCTGCCTGCTCGTCCAAAAAAGCAGCCCTGTTCGGGCTGTGGCAGCAGTCAAAAGCTAAGCGGGTCATGGAGCTGATTGAAAAAGGTCATCTGGAGCCGGAGATTGTTCCGCTGACACAGGAAAAACTTCCAAGACGCGCCAAAATCTTCGGCGGCAATATCCGCTGCCTGCTCAAACTTGCAGGAACAGGACGGATGCCGGATATGAGCGGCGGCTATCTGGTGCTTGAATCCATGTCTGCCGGTGCTTTCCGCTTTTCATCCATGGCGGCTCAGCTTGATCAGTGCGGTCTTTTCAAAAATATCCGCGGCGTGATCCTTGGCCGTTTCAACCGGCTCGAACGGGAATGCGGATCGAGAAACCAGGCGCTTGGCTACATGATGAATATTCTGGAAGGCTATGTAAGCGAAGAGACAGCCTTCTATGAAGCACCGCGACTTGGTCATCTTGAAAATGGAGAAGGAATCTGGATCAGCCCGACTGTACCTATGGGCAGCCGCGAAGAAACTGCTGCCCTGCGTCAGGCAACGGTTGAGCCGGATGCAAAAACAGCTGAGAATAAGGAAACAGGCATTGAAGATCTGCTTGCTTCGCTCAGTGAAAAGAAAGATCAGCAAGAAGATCCAAACCAGAAGGAATCTGTTATTGATCCGGATGAAGCAGAAGAGAGTCTGCGCCGTCAGGCTCTGGCGATGATGGGACTGTACGCGCATGCCCGTGCCAACAAGACGCCGGTACTTCGCCCATACGGTCCGATCGTGCGTCCTGCACCAGAAACGGAAAATACTGAACGTACAGATCATTCAGAAAAGACAGATTCTGAAAACACAGATCCGGAAAGTGCCGCAAAAGAATCCGCAGCACCAGCGCAGGATGAGTCGGTACAGAACGGGAAAGCCGGAAACTGAGGCCTGTCTGTCCATCTGACCAGCCACGTCTGAAGAGGTCGGTCAGAGAGAAAAAAGAATGAGGAGAATCATTGATGAAAAAGAATGAGCGCGAACGCCGAAAGGAATGGGAATCTTCCGGCGATTCGAAGAAAAAATTCACCAACCCGTTCCGGTTTACGAGTCTGTTTAAGCCGATGGTCTATCTGCTCCTGTTTTCTCTGGCGTATTCGGCAGGCTGGCTGTACTGGACAAGCCATGCTCCGGAAACGCTCAATCCCTGCCTGGTCAGCCTGCCCGGCTGTCTGATGCTGAGTGTCTACGGGTTATGCCTGTATTTTGTCTGCACGCTGGTCTGGGGAAAAAAGCGGGGAACACTTTCCGCTAAAAAAGCACTGTCAGTCTGGATTGTCTGTCTGCTTGCAGCACTAGTCTGCATGTACGGGCTGACGCCGCTGTCGTATGCGGGCGGCAATGCGGCACTGCTGATTCTTGGCGCATTCTGCGGCCTGGCCTTTCTCTTTCTGGTCATTCCCTGTCTGCTTTTCTGGTTTTATGCCGTCTATTTGGGAATTGAAGGATTCCGCGATCAGTTCGCCTTTGTGGAGCGCTGCTGGAAAACCGGAGGCATGAAGGCACTCAATCTGTGGCTGATCGTCTTTCTGCTGATCTGGCTGTGGGACAGTCTGATGGGCGGACCGCTCTATTCCGGATCCGGTTTTGATGCGCCGGGAATCTGCACCAGCCTGTTTTTCATGGGCGAACCGGGAACGTATTTTGTACTGCTTCTGATGCTTGGACATGGCTTTAACGGCGACCTGCTGATGCTGACTGCCATGCAGAGTCTTTTCCTGGTGTTCTATGCGTGCAACACAATCAGCTGGATCGGACAGATCTGCCAGAAGACACTTGAGCAGCCCGAGGGTGCAGAACGTCATGAAAGCTGACAAGCCGGAAATGTCCTCTGTTCCTGAAAAAGCAGAAGGAAAAGAGACGAAAAAAAAGCCCGGCAGAGCCAGGAGGACAGAAAAAGATTCTTCGGATCCGTTTGCCAGTCTGCATCTGACGCCTTTGCAGAGACAGTTTCTGGAAAAGAGAAACATTAAGGATTTAGAGACTCTGCTTCATACCTATCCGTTTCGCTATTCAAAAGTGGAACCGCCTGAAAACTGGGAAACCGGAGAAGAAGTTCTGTTTTCCGGCATCATTGAGCGCAGCGAGAATGTCCATCGCATTACGGCGAAAAAAGGCGTTGTCCGTTTTTTCGTTTCGGCATGGAACCGCTCGATTGATGTCTCGGTCTTTTTTCAGGGCTACATTCCGCATTTTGATCCCTATCATACGATTACCGTATGCGGGACCTGCACAAAAGAAAATACAGTCCGGGCCACCTGGACAAGCGCACAGCCGCTTGAAGAAGGAACAGTTTTATATCCTCACTATTCGCTGCCGGTAAAAACACGCCGCGATACGATGATCCGCATCATGAAAAAAGCGCTCGCACATGCCGACAGGATTACTGACCGTGTTCCCGCCAGACTTCGCGAACGCTACAGACTGCCTTCGGCCTCACGGGCTCTTGAAATGGTGCATGCGCCAAAAAACGAAGAAGAACTGCTCGCCGGCGTGCGGGCGATGAAATACGAAGAGTTTTTAAGCTTTCATACGGTCCGGCTTGCCTTAAGCGGCAGGGAACAGAAACAGCCGGCGATCTTTGACCGCTCGCTGATCGATGAAAAGATTCAGACGCTTCCATATGAACTGACGACCGATCAGAGAAAAGCGCTGGAAGAAATCCTGGATGATCTGGGAACTGACCGGGTCATGTATCGGCTGCTGCAGGGCGATGTGGGCTGCGGAAAAACGGTCGTCTGTGCCATGGCGATGTATGCCTGTTCGCTTTCCGGCAGACAGGCAGCACTGCTGGCTCCGACCGAACTGCTTGCCCGCCAGCATGTACAGACACTTGAACAGTTCGGGCTTGAAGCCGGTCTGCTCTGTTCTGCAATGAAGGCAAAAGAGAAGAGAGACGTGCTTGCCCGCCTGAAGGATGGACGTCTTTCGATGGTTGTCGGAACGCATTCCATTTTTCAAAGCGATGTCGAGTTTGACCGTCTTGGTCTGGTCATTGCGGATGAGCAGCACCGCTTTGGGGTACTGCAGCGACGCGCACTGATTGGAAAAGGCGATCAGGCCGACGTGCTTCTGCTTTCCGCAACCCCGATTCCGCGTACAGCTGCTCACTTTCTGTATGGCGATATCGACCTGTCGGCCATTCACACCAGACCGCCAGGCCGTCAGCCGGTCATCACCAAAGCTTTTCTGTCGACAAGCATGAAGCCTGTGCTTGGCCGGATTCTTGAAGGCATCGATAAGGAAAAGCGTCAGGTGTATGTAGTCTGCCCGGCCATTGAAGACAATGAAGAAGCGGATATGCAGAGCGCTCGCTCAATTTATGAAGGCATGGTTTCCGTTCTTGGCAGCCGCTATACCATCGGTCTGCTCCATGGCAAAATGAAGCCTGCCGAAAAAGAAGCGGTGATGGAAGAATTCTCTTCAGGCAGGCTGCAGATTCTGGTTTCAACGACAGTCATTGAAGTCGGGATTGATGTCCCCAATGCCACGATGATGGTGATCTACGATGCCAACCGCTTTGGCCTTTCGACTCTCCACCAGCTTCGCGGCAGAGTTGCCAGAGGAAAGCTGCAGGGCGAATGTTACCTGCTTTCTTCATCAAAAAGCCGGGAGGCGCGTCTGCGGCTGTCTTCGATGGAGAAGATTCAGGACGGCTTTGAGCTGGCAAACCTGGATCTGCAGATGCGGGGCCCTGGCGATCTTTTAGGAACCAGACAGTCGGGCCTTCCTGCATTCATTCTTGGCGATGCCGGCAAAGATCTGAAAATGATGGACATCTGCGCCGCAGATGCCAAAGAGATTCTCGAACATCCGGAAGATGAGCAGAACCGGGCGATGCTGAAGTGGGTCGAACAGGCAGTCCGTACAGGCGCCTGTCTGGACTGACGGATCCGGAACACAATATTGAAAACACGCAGAATAAAAATGCACCGAAAATACAGAACAGCCCCGGATCCTGGATCCGGGGCTGCTTTGCGCAGAGATGACTGTTTCGATGTTTATCGCAGTGTCTCTGTTTCTTATATTTATACAGGAAGTTGAAGTTTTGATACTTGTTTTACGTTCTCCAGCAAGTGCTAGTTGAGAGCCAGTTTTACGGCCAGGGCTTCAAAGTCCGGCTTTTCGAGTTCATCCTGGCTGATGTGCAGGACGTCTTTTTCAGGCTGGCCGGTATAGCGCGGGATGACATGAACGTGGAAGTGGTCGATGGTCTGACCGGCAGCTTCTTTGCAGTTGGCAATGACATTTACGCCTTCTGCGCCAAGTTCGCTGATCATTTTGTTACCAAGCTTTCTTGCGGTTTTAAAGACGTGCTCAAGCGTTTCGTCATCCGCTTCAAGCAGAGAAGCGCTGTGCGTTTTGGGAATAATCAGCGCATGGCCATACGAGGCCGGATTGATATCAAAAATAACGCGAAGATATTCATCTTCATAGATGGTTGCGGAGGGAATTTCTCCGTTTGCGATGGAGCAGAACAGACAGCTCATACAGAATCCTTTCTACAGGCGGCAAGGCCGCCATGCCTGCCCGCCGCGGCGGACAGCGTGTTGTACTGGATCTATTTTATATCTTTCTGTTGTCGTGATTGAGTGTGCAGGGATGTTTTATGGAAAGAAACCAAAACCTTGCACGGCGATGTATCTGCCGGATTCAGTGTTAAAAACTGCCGCAGGTAAGGGAGAAAACGGAAAAATCGACAAGTGAAAAGCCAGGCTAAGGGGATGCCTGGCTTTTCTTTAAGGGGATAAACTGTATGAATATCGCGGATATTCTATACTTTGACAGGCACAGTGTACCTGCCGATCAAATTGTAACACATTGAAAAGACGACGGAACGACAAAAGTCCGTTTCTGAAACCACAATCAGACGAAATCGGGAAAAAATCCCGCTCAGGTGGGGAATGAATACCGGATTTTGAACAAAATGTGCGCGGACTGGCGGACAGATGGCTTTTTTGCGAAAAAAGACAGGAGAGAGTCAGAACGGGGATCTAGATGAAGAAAGCGGACTCATCCCGGGCGGGGCGGCCGTCATTTTGCTACCCTGTCTATGGATTGCTATAATTGCATGCGAGGATTTTGCCTATGATCACAATGACTTTTGATAAAGCTGCTGCCTTCTGCGGCGGCAGAGCAGAGAACGCCCCGGCCGGCCTTACATTTACCGGAGTCGAAACCGACTCGCGCAAAATTAAGCCCGGCATGCTCTTTGCTCCCATCGTCGGCGCCCGCGTGGACGCCCATAGTTTTGCAGGACAGATTATGGAAGCTGGTGCTGCCGGCATGCTCTGGCAGAGCGACCATGAAAACCGTCCTGATGATGTCCCGCTGATCGTCGTCGACAATGTGGTCGATGCGCTCGGCAGACTGGCCCGTACGTGGCTTGAAGCCGTCAGCCCCTATACAATCGGCATCACAGGAAGCAACGGCAAGACGTCCGCAAAAGACTTCTGCTATTCTCTTTTTTCCACTGTTCGCAAAACATGGAAAACGCAGGGCAACCGCAACAGCGAAATCGGTCTGCCGCTGACGATTTTTGAAATGGATGCCGATACGCAGGTGCTGATCCTGGAAATGGGCATGGAACATAAAGGAGAGATCGAATATCTGTGTTCGATTGCGCCTTTGGATGTCGCCATCATTACATCCATCGGTTCTGCGCATCTTGAAAACCTGGGCTCAAAGCTCAATATTGCCCGTGCAAAATGTGAAATTGTCAGTTCTCTCAAGGAGTTTGGCACCTTCATCTACAATAATGATTCGACGGAAATCCAGCAGGCGATTTCAGAACTTGACCTCGAGCCGGCCTGGCAGATTCTTCCATATGGAAAAGGAACAGACTATCAGCCTGAAGACGTCCATCTCAGCCACCATGGCGTCTCATTCCGGCTTCCGGCACTGTCGGAAGAACCGTTCCTTCTGCCGAGTGCCTCGCGCATTCAGGCCGACAACGCAACAGCCGCTCTTCTTGCGGCAAGAGCGTACGGCATTCCGGAAGAAGACTGGCATAAAGCGCTCGAATATGCCCAGCTGACGCCAATGCGCGGCCAGCTGCATAAAATGGGCTATGCCGTCATCTTTGACGATACCTACAAGTCCAATCCGGAAGCAGCCGAAATGGCGATCCGCTCCCTGATGGAAATTCCCGCAAAAGAACATATCGCGGTCCTTGCCGACATGCTAGATCTAGGCGAAGAAGAAAATGAACTCCACGCCAGAATCGGAAGACTTGCAGCAGAGGCCGGAGTCAGCCGGCTGTATACCTTTGGTGAACGGTCGAAATATACAAATGAAGCCTTTGATGGAATTAAAGAGCATTTTGAAACGAAGCAGGCACTCATCAGCCGGCTTCTGCCCCTTGCAGGCCGCGTTGCCGCAATTCTTGTCAAAGGAAGCCGGGCTATGGCAATGGATGAAGTCGTTGCCGGCTGCCTGAAAGGAGAACGCATGAAAAAGATTCGTCTTGGCATTATCTTCGGCGGACAGAGCAGTGAATACTCTGTATCCCTTCACTCCGCCGGGTCGTTTATCCGGGCTCTTGATCCCGAACGCTATGAACCTGTCCTGATCGGCATCTCGAAAAGCGGTGAATATTTCCGCTGCCATGCCGGAGCAGACGTGATTGAACACGATGAATGGGGAGCCGAATCCACGCCAATTGCCTGGATGCACCATGGCTTCTACGATTTTGAAAATAAAGAAAATGTCGAACTCGACTGTGTCTTCCCGATCCTGCACGGCAAGAACGGTGAAGACGGAGCTGTACAGGGTCTGATGGCTATGCTCGATCTGCCCTGCGTCGGCTGCGATATCCTCGGTTCGGCCATCTGCATGGACAAGGAAGTCATGCACCGTCTTTGCGAACTGGCCGGCATTCCGACTGCCCGCTACATCTGCCTCAACAGTCGCGATCCTCTGCCATCTGTTGAAGAGCTCGAAGAGAAAATGCCTCTGCCCTGGGTCATTAAGCCCTGCAACGCCGGCAGCTCCTATGGCGTAAGCTTTGTTGACAGACCGGAGCAGTATGCAGCTGCTGTTGAATCGGCTTTCTCGTACGACGGCCGCGGCAAGATTCTTGTCGAAGAAGCCATCAACGGCTTTGAAATCGGCTGTGCGGTTCTTGGCGATGAAGAACTGCGCGTCGGTGAAATTGATGAAATTGAAACAGCCGGAAAAGTCTTTGACTTTGAAGGCAAGTACGCCATGAAAGAGTCGGCGATCTACTGCCCGGCACGCATTGCACCTGCCAAAGCGCAGGAAGCCAAAGACCTGGCCAGAAAGGTCTTCCGCACGCTCTGCTGCAGAGACTTTGCCCGCGTCGACATGTTTATCGATGACAAAGGTACAATCCTGCTTAACGAAGTCAACACAATTCCGGGACTGACTGCAACCAGCCGCTACCCGTCCATGATGGCTGCTGCAGGTCTTCCATTCAGCCGTCTGATCGATGAGCTCGTGGATCTGGCTATGGAAAAAGAGCGGAATGTATGATGGACAATCGAAACAGAACTGACGAATTCAGCGAGCCAGACAGGACTGCCGGCTACGGCGATATCGTGGCCCCCCTGCGTACGTGGGCGGAAATCGACCTCGATGCGGTGGCACACAATGTAAAAGAAGTCCGCAGACTCATCGGCGATACGAAAATCATCGGCATTGTTAAAGCCGACGCATATGGACATGGAGCGCTTGCCTGCAGCAGAGCTCTGCAGAAATCCGGCGTAGATTTCTTTGCGACCGCAACCATCGATGAAGCACTTGAACTGCGAAACGGCGGCATTGAGGATCCGGTTCTGATTCTTGGCTATACACCGCCTGCCCGTTTTGATGAACTGCTTGATGCCAACCTGATCCAGTCCGGCCTCTCCCTGGCTTTTCTGGAAAAGCTTTCTGCTCATGCCCTGAAAGAGGGCAAAAAGGCCAATGTGCATCTGAAAGTCGATACCGGCATGAACCGGACCGGCATTCTGTATCAGGACGGGGCGCATCATTATGATGAAATCCGCGCAGCATATGATCTGCCAGGTGTAAACATCTGCGGCATCTTCTCGCATTTCCCGGTCAGTGATGATCTGGGCGTCGAGTCCCGCAACTTCACCCGTCATCAGATGGACCTCTTCAATGAAGTCATTGATCGTCTGAAAAAAGACGGCATCGATCCGGGTGTCCGTCATATTCAGAACTCGTACGGCATTCTCAACTACCTCGATGCCGGCTACGATTACTGCAGACCCGGTCTGCTTTACATGGGCGTAACAAGCGATGATTCGATTCCAATTGCTTCACAGCCGGACTTCATTCCGGTCATGTCGCTCAAGACCCGCGTTACGCTGGTCAAGACGATTCCAGCCGGAGCGACTGTTTCCTACGGCCGTCACTTTACTGCCGACAAACCGACACGGATTGCTTCGCTGGCCATCGGCTACGCGGATGGTCTGCCCCGCATGATCTCCAATAAGAATCTGGAGATTTCCATCCGGGGACACCTGGTTCCTCTGGTTGGCAATATCTGCATGGACCAGTGCATGGCGGATATCACCGGCTTTGATGATATTCAGGAAGGCGATATTGCGGTTCTGGTCGGCCGGGATGGCGACCAGGTCATGACGGTGGATGAAATCAGCCGCCGTGCCGGAACCATCAACAACGAAACGCTTTCCGCTCTCTCCAAACGTGTAACCCGTCTGTATCTGGAAAGCGAAAGCCGGGCTGACAAGGATCCATTCTTCCATCAGGCCGATCCGGAAGCAGATCGCTAGATCAGTTTCCATATTTCAATTGCGATGGAAATTGCACTGATTTTAAAATTCAATATCCAGGCCGGCAGCAGCTGTTATGCAGCGCGCTGCCGGCCTGTCTGTTTTTCATTTTCTGTTTGCCAATGTCATTAAGTTAAGATTTCTCAGACCACATCAGCGTTAAGCAGTGATG
>Strawberry_p1__coassemble_3216_pt1 | contig 9087 bp, 9 predicted proteins | sample Strawberry_p1__metabat2_high_PE_023 | metagenome-assembled genome bin Strawberry_p1
GATCTTCAACATAGCTGCCGACGATCTTGGCATCAGCTGCTTCAAGAGCGGCTTCAACCTGTTCGCTGCGGTTGTCGAGAAGCGCCTGATCCTGAACGGTTTTGCGCTGTGCGGCGATTACCGCATCGTCCTGTGCTTTCTGTTCTTCTGTTCGCGTATCGAAGTTTGCGGCAATGGTATAGGCCGGGGACGTCGAGGCGATCGGCGTGCCGTTGCGGTCAGTGATCATGCCGCGGCTACCTTTGATTGTCCGGGTGACGACGGAATTGCGGATCAGCGGATTGAGGGCGCTCGATCCGGTCCACAGATGCTTCTTCTGAAACATTGTGTATCCGACTGCGCCGATGGACATGGCCATGCACAGGCCAAAAACAACAGTGATCTGGAAAATTCTTGAGTTAAAGGAAAGCGCACAGCGCTTTGGCTTTCCGGATTTTCTGGAAGATGTGCTTTTCTTTGTGTCTTTTGTGCTCATCGCTTTTCCTCCTTTCGTATTCTGTATGCATCCGCAGAGTTCTGCGGTTTTTTTCGTTTTTATGGAATCTGGATGAGTCGTTTCCGGTTCCTCTATATAAGACCGGAAACTCCAAAATGGGATTAAAGCAGATTAATGCAGGATGAGAACGGCAGGAATGTGGAATTCTGCCGTGGCAACAATGCGGCCAGTCTGCTGGGACTGCAACTGAATTCATCCTTCTGTCTGCGTAATGGCAAAACAGCTTTTCCATCGGGAAAAGCTGCGGGTCTCTAAGTTTCTTCGTATTCTGCTTCCCGGCTGCCATTCACCCGCAGGATCCGGTCAGGATGGCCAGGTCCTTTACATGAAGAAAGAGCAGTTACGTCTTTTCGAATCTGTGGATCAGAAAAGGGGCGCTGACTGCTCTGCAAGACGGGCGGAAATGGAAAATCAGTCTCCGTAGTAATATACGTTGTTTTTATTGTCATAGACCTGTCCTTCAAGCATGCCAAGGACACGGCCTTTTTCCTGCAGCTCAGTGATTTCGCTCTTCAGAGCGTCGATTGCTGTGCTGCGCTGTTCAATTTCATTGGTAAGGGTCTGATTCTGTACAGCCAGAGAGTTGGAATAAGACTGAAGCACGAGTTTCGCGACGAGAAAGTAACCCAGGCAAAGGGTAAAAATCAGGCCGGAAATCATGGTGACCCGGTTGAGGCGGTTCTTTTTGCGCGAACGGCCCCTAGCTGTTCTCTTTGTCTTCAATTCGTTCAACTCCCCTTAATTTTGCGCTGTGCGCTCTGTTGTTCTCTTCAAGTTCAGCATCGCCTGACTGAATCGGTTTTCTATTGATTAAGCGATAGTCCAGTTTTTCTTCCCCTGCGATTGGAACGCGCCGATTCACTTTTTTAGGCAGAGCCCGGTTTGCGAACGCCTGCTTTACAATGCGGTCTTCAAGAGAATGAAAGGTAATGACAGCCATGCGGCCGCCAGGTTTTAAACGGTCCAGCCCCTGTTCAAGTGCGCTTCTCAGCTGAGGCAGCTCACGGTTGACTTCCATACGCAGCGCCTGAAACGTCTGCTTGGCGGGATGGCCTTTCTTTTTTAAAACAGCAGCAGGCAGCGCCTGCTTGATCAGATCGGCAAGTTCAAACGTCGTTTCGATCGGTTTTTCCTGCCGTGCGCTCACGATCGCATTGACGATGCGTGAGGCATTCGGTTCTTCGCCGTATTCTCGCAGTACCCGAAGGAGTTCTTCCCTTGAGTACGTGTTTACAACAGCAGCTGCGTCAAGGTCCTGGCTCTGGTCCATCCGCATATCAAGTCTGGCGTCGAAGCGATAGGAAAATCCGCGTTTTGGATCGTCAAACTGCGGTGAAGAGACGCCAAGGTCCATCAGAATGCCGTCGACATGGCCGACATGCAGCCGGTCGAGTTCTTTGTTCAGGTCTTCGAACGGGGCATGAATCAGCGTGAAGTTGCCTGAAATGGCTTCAAGTCGAGGACGGCTCTCATTGATTGCTTCCTGATCGAGATCAAAAGCATAGAGATGGCCATGCGGGATTCGTTTGAGAATCTCGCTGGAATGGCCGCCGCGCCCGAGGGTGCAGTCGACGTAGATTCCGTCTTCTTTAATCTCAAGCATGTCGATCGATTCATTGAGCAGAACGCTGATGTGCTCCATTGCGCAAACCTCTTCCTGTTGCCTAGTCGAGGAAACCAGTCAGGTTCTCTGCAAACTTCTCGTAAGAAGGAAGCATTTCTTCCTGCAGGGCGAGCCATTTTTCTTTGGCCCAGATTTCGACGTGATCAGCAACTCCGATAATATAACATTCCTTGACCAGTCCGGCTTCGGCGATCAAAGAGGAAGGAATCAGGATTCTTCCCTGCGCATCCGGTTCCACTTCCGTGGCTTTAGCCATGAAAAAACGCATGAACATGCGTGCGTCCGGGTTCGTTGAGGGAAGGGAAGAATATTTTTTGTAAACACTGGTCCATTCTTCCAAGGTGTAGACATTAAGACAGCCGTCCATGCCGCGGGTGACATATACACGCTCGCCAAGTTCTTCACGGAATCTGGCTGGCATGATCAACCGCCCCTTACGGTCGATATTGTGCGTGTACTCGCCCATGAACATGTGCCATCACCCCCACCTTCTGACACAACTTCCTACTTTGTAGGTGTAGTATACGCCCTGAACCCCCTTTTCTCAATTGAAATCCCAAAACGAATTCAGAAACAGTGTCTGTATCAAAAAATAAACAGTTTTAAAAAAACGCCTTATTTAAAGGAAAAAATAAGATCGAAAAATCGGGGCGCTCCCGCTGGGGGCGAAAAGGGGGGCCTTTTCCCAGAAAAAACGCTCCATTCTGACCGGAAGTGGGGAAAAAAGCAGATTCGCGCCCAGAATCCCCACTTTTCCGGGGATTCACAAGCCAGAAAACAGCCGGATTTTCACACCGCAGACAGGCAGTAATTTCCTGCCTGAGGGTACTGATCTGATCCACAGGACAGCGCTTTCAAGAAAGCGACGTCCTCCTCTTTATCCCGGTTCACTCCTGGGGACATTCCGGCTGATCCTTACTGTGATGGTCTGTTTCCCCTCTCAGGAGGACAGATTTCATGTCGAAAACATGCTGCCAGGAGCAGTCGCTCCCCCTGACAGACGGAAAACAGAGACCAGAACTGGGGACAAAGCAGGCCAGTGCCGCAAAAATCAAAGGCAGCAGTCCATCCGCAATGAAACAGAATGCAAATGCAATGAAATATAGAAGAGCAGAACCGGCCGGAAGAATGGAAAATACAGGGAAGAAAGATCAGGAGGAAAGAGCAGAAGAAATAACAGGAAAGAAAGTCAGATAGCGGCTGTCCTGTACCGCGATCCCGATCTTTTATAAAGAAAAAATCCCGGCTGATTAAGAGCGGATAAAGGGAAGAGCACCTCTTCAGAGAGCTTCATCCAGAAGATAAGGAGAAGAAGAATGCAGCCAGAAAACACGCCCGCTCTCTGCCCAGCCAGACAGCAATAAGCCAGACCATAATCTGCCCAAAAAGCGAAGGAATTCTTCCCGAAAGCTGAGGGAAAATTCACATAAAATACCGCAGATGGTGAATGGAAAACCGCTTTCATTTTGCCCGGATGTAAGGGGAAAACAGAGGTCTGTTTAGAGATGGAAAGAGCACGCTAAGAGGAAACAGGCGGTTTGAAACCGGTTTGACTGGCCAGATCCTTCTGAAAGCCGCTTTTCATTGCTTAAGGTTTGAACGGCCCATAAGCTGAAAGAAGAGGAAGCGTTCAGGATGGGCATCCTGGACCGATCCATAAAAAGAAAAAGCTCAGAGACGAGGGACGATCTGAGCGGATAGAAAGGAACGTATGAATTTTCTGAATTTTATTCTGGCCCTTGCTCCGATCATTTATCTGATCATTGCACTGATGGGCTTTAAGCAGCCCGCATGGAAAGCAGCAATCGGTGCGGCTGTGGCTGCAGCAGTTGAAGCGCTGCTTGTCTGGAAAACGCCGGCTGCAACAGTCGGACTTTCCGCACTTGAGGGCATCTGCATGGCGCTCTGGCCGATTGTTCTTGTCATTGTTGCGGCTGTCTTCACCTATAACCTGGTTGTCAAAACCGGCGGCATGCAGGTCATCCAGTCACTGCTGACATCGGTTTCTGCAGACAGGCGCGTACTGGTGCTGCTGGTTGCCTGGTGCTTTGGCGGCTTTATGGAGGGCATGGCCGGTTTTGGAACAGCGATTGCGATCCCGGCTGGTCTGATGACTGCCCTTGGCTTTCCGCCGCTTTTCTCCTGCCTGATCTGTCTGATTGCCAACAGCTTCCCGACCCCCTGGGGCTCGATCGGCATTCCGACTGTAACAGTCGCCAACCTGGTTGGCTTTTCTTCGACGACGGGACTGTCTTTCATGCAGTCGATTCAGGTTGCCTTCTTCATGATTCTCATTCCGTTTGTTCTGGTCAGTCTGACCGGCAAGTCGCCTAAAGCTATTCGCGGCGTGTTCTGGCTGACTCTGGCAAGCGGCTTATCCTATGTCATTCCTATGCTTATGGTTTCGTATTTTGTCGGAGCAGAGCTGGTTATGATCATTGCGTCCGTTCTTTCTCTTGCTGTAACAGTCTTCTTAAGCCGCTTCGTCAAACCGGATCCAAAATACGCATTTGAAGGAGCAAAGGAAAAGGATAAGAAAGAGAAGATTACGGTAAAGCAGGCTCTTGTTGCCGTCGCGCCTTTCCTCTTTATCTTTGTTTTCCTGCTTGGAACATCGCGTCTGGTACCTCCAGTCAGCAGTTTCCTGGCACAGTTCTCTTCGACGGTTTATTTCGTCAATGACACAAGTGCCACAACATTCTCGTGGATCAATACGCCGGGTGTGTGGATTTTCATCTCCGCAATTCTTGGCGGTCTCATCCAGCATGCGAGCGGAAAAATGATGCTGGATGTATTCAAAGCAACGCTCAGGCAGATGAGCGGCTCGATTATCGTTATGCTTTCCGTTCTTGCGGCCGCCAAGATCATGATCTATTCCGGCATGATCGCCGATATCGCCGCCTTTGCGATCGCGGTGATGGGTTCGATGTATCCGATCATTGCTCCATGGCTTGGTGCACTGGGCACATTTGTAACGGGTTCAGGTACATCAAGCGGCGTTCTGTTCGGTCAGGTGCAGCTTGATGCCGCAACCACCCTTGGCATGGATCCGTACTGGGTTGTCGGTCTGAATGCGCTGGGTGTCGGAGCGGGAAAAATGTTATCGCCGCAGAGCGTTGCGATCGCGCTCTCCGCTGTTGGCGGTCTGAAAGAAGACTCGAAACTGCTGAAGATGGTTCTTCCTTATGGAGCTGCTGCGCTGGTGATCTGCTCGCTGATTGCCTGGATCGGCACCATTCTGATTGGCGGATAGACAGAAGTGAAAAATTAACTGAATCACCCGAAGGCATCTCAGTTCATGGCGGACGTACACTGTATATGCACGATTTCTTCCTGTTTTCTTCATAGGGCAGACAGGAAGAGAAGATAAAAGGAGAGTCAGACGATGAAATACGATTTTTCGAAACCGCTCACTGAAGAACAGCTTAAAATTGTCCGCTATTGCCAGGATCATGACGACGATGTCGTTGTGACAGGCAAAGAGTTTGGCATTCACCCAGATGAAGTCTTCCGCTATACAATTCAGGACTATGAAGGACGCCGTCAGCCGCTGATGGAACAGTCCAAAACGGAAATGACCAAAGATCTGATGATCGAAATCAATTCGCTCTACGCACATGAAGTTGCTCTGCGCAAATGCTGGGAAGACTGGACAGAGAGTCAGAAACTCGGTTCCCGCAAATAATTCACAAAAAAAAAGAATGAATACAGTAAGCCGGCGAAATCCTGTAAAGCAGGAATCCGCCGGCTTTCATTGACTTTAATCTGGATTTGGAATAGAAAGACAGTATTTTATACGAAAGAAATTCAAGCAGAAAGGAGAAACGGAATATGTCTGTTCAGCTTCCAGAATTGCCGCAAAACACGGCTTCACGTGCACCGGAAGTACCATCAGTTTCTGCTACAGATGAGCGTCCTGGCGTAAAGGTTTTCGGACATTTCATCTCGCGGCGGGCGATTGAACTGTGTATCTTCTTTCTGGTCATGTTCGTCGCCTTTGAACTGATTTTTGGCCGGGTGTGCATCATTCAGATCCTGACCGGCTATCCCTGTCCGGGATGCGGTCTTCTTCACGCTGCCTGGTATGTGCTGACTTTACAGTTTGAGAGGGCATTTCTGTCCAATCCGACAATTGTTCTCTGGATTCCCATGACACTCTATTTTTTATGGCGTGCATGGAAAGGAAAGCTGCGTTCAAAATCTCTGGCGATTCTGCTGGTGATCACCTGCATCATTACGCTTGTCGTCTATGTTTACCGGATGATCACGATTTTTCCCGACTATCCGATGAACTTTTATTCGCAGAATCTGATTGCAAGACTTGTCAGTCTGTTCCAGTAACCAGATGGCAGATTCAGATGTCTTCTAGTCAGAGCAGGCAAAGATCCACAGTCTGAAATGAAAACCACAGGGCCTGAAGACAGAAAAAAACGTCTTCAGGCCTTTTTACCGTGTCCGATTTACAGAATGGGACAGAAATGTTTAGAGATTGTTCGAAATTGGTTCACAAAGAACACTCAAACAGATCGCTACAATGAAGACAGTACCTGAACCGTATCGTTTAGCAAACAGAAAACCGTTCATCAGCAACATACTGGGCGCGTTGAGCTGAAGTATGAACGGTTTGAAAGGAGACAAAACAATGAAGACCAGATCGATGATTCTTTCCATTCTTGCAGCATCGCTGCTTGTCGGATGCACCGCGCCTGATGCAGATCCGAAAAATTCCCAGCAGTCCGCCATGCCGCCATCAGAAACATCCTCCAGTGAGCCGCCCGCGGTTGCTGTAAATCTTTCTCAGGAACAGTCCGCTTCGCTCTTTGACTTTTCCTGGTCGCTGTTTAAACAGCTGCATGATCAGGACAAAGACTCGCTTGTTTCTTCGCTCTCCGCGTTCTTTGCCCTTGGCATGGCCGCAAATGGAGCCAACGGACAGACGCTTGCTCAGATTGAAGACGCGCTTGGCGTGCCGGTAGATGTCATGAACGCACTCTCCAAAAGCGCGATTGCATCGGCTCAGGGTGAAAACAGACAGCTTGAAATCGCCAACTCGGTCTGGGTAAAAGACCTCGCCCTCAGCAATGACTTTCAGTCCATTCTGAAAAACGACTACGCAGGCGAAGGCTTCGAAACAAAGTTTGATGCGGATGCCGTCAAACAGATCAATAACTGGGTCAGCGAAAAAACAGACGGCCAGATACAGGATGTTGTAAATGAAGAAGAACTTGAAGATCTCATGCTTCTGCTGATCAACGCTCTGAACTTTGATGCCAACTGGGCAGAGCCGTATGAAAAAGAAGCGATCAGCTCCTTTGCATTCGCTGATGCAAAGGGAAATAAGGCAGAGACAGAATGTCTGATGAGCCAGGAAGAGAAATATGTCGATGCAGGAAGCCTGCAGGGCTTTATCCGTCCGTATGAAAACGGCCGGTATGCCTTTGCAGCACTGATTCCAACAGACGAAAAGCAGAGTCTGGATGATGCTCTTGAAGCCGTCGATCCAGCGAAGCTTGAAGAGGTTCTTCAGTGTCCGGATTTCCGGGAAGTCCATGCGACAATCCCTTCCTTCACACTCGATTCGAGCATGACGCTCAACAATGCTCTGAAGACCATCGGAATCACGGATGCATTTGAAGACACCGCCGATTTATCGAAGATGACTGATGATGCAGCGCTGAAGCTTTCCTTTGTGAAGCAGAAGACAAAGATTACTGTCGATGCCAAAGGAACCAAAGCCGCTGCCTCCACTACAGTCGGCGCTGTACCAACAAGTGCTCCTGAGGATCCAGAACCGCCCGTAACCATCACCTGCGACCGTCCGTTCCTGTTTATGATTCTTGATGGCGAAAGCGGCACGCCTGTATTCATCGGTACACTTGAAGAACTGCCAGAATCGCCTTCCAGGTCCTGATTGACTGTTCTGACTTCCAACGCTGGCAGAGAATTTGCTGATGCTCGATAAAGCTTTAGAAACAGAAACGGAAATCTTCAGACAAGAATCCGGACATGTGTTCAAAAACCATTCTGATCAGCCGGTACAATGAAGACAGTTACCAAATCTATTAAAAAAACGGATCGCCTGGCTGCAGACGACAGAATTCTCGTCATAAAGCTGCAGCTGATCGATCCGAAAGGAGACAGAAAATGAAGAGCAGATCCATGATCCTTTCTCTGCTTGTCGCATCATTGCTTGCCGGCTGCGCGGCACCTGCCGGAACGAGCGATTCCGGGCAGTCATCGAGTCCATCCATCGAAACGTCCTCTGATGAAAGTTCCGTATCTGCAGTGAATCTTTCTCAGGAAGAATCCGCTTCGCTGTTTCGGTTCTCCTGGTCGCTGTTTGAACAGCTGCATGATCAGGGAAAAGATTTACTGATTTCGCCGCTATCCGCTTTCTTTGCTCTTGGCATGAGCGCCAACGGAGCAGATGGACAGACGCTTGCACAGATGGAAGATACCCTTGGAGTACCGGTTGATGTGATGAACAAACTTTCGAAAAGCGCAATCGCATCAGCACAGGGTGAAAACCGGCAGCTGGAAATCGCCAATTCGATCTGGGTGAAAGATATTGTGCTCAGTGATGAGTTTCAGTCCGTTCTGAAAAGCGACTATGCCGGCGAAGGATTCGAAACGAAGTTTGACGCGGATGCCGTAAAACAGATCAATGACTGGGTCAGCAACAAAACCGACGGACAGATTCCGGAAATGGTCAGCCAGGAAGATCTGAATAATCTTGTTCTGTTGCTGATCAATGCGCTGAATTTTGATGCGAAATGGGCAGAACCTTATCCTGAAGAAGCCATCAGCACCTTTGAATTTACCGATGCGCAGGGAAATGCAACCGAAACGGAATGCCTGATGAGTCAGGAAGAGCAGTACGTAAAGACCGACTCGCTTCATGGCTTTATCCGTCCCAATGTCATTAAGTTAGATAAGGTAGGTCCACTCAAACGTTAAGCTTACATGT
>Strawberry_p1__coassemble_3256_pt1 | contig 8922 bp, 6 predicted proteins | sample Strawberry_p1__metabat2_high_PE_023 | metagenome-assembled genome bin Strawberry_p1
TTAACTTAATGACATTGGTAAAGACACTTCTGTTTTAAGCAAAGAACGTACAGGAATTCTTAGAAAGTTCTGAAGAGTCACGAAGAGAGGGTTAAACATTGCGGGCGTCATAGTTATTTTGAAAGGGAACTTATAAAATGGACCCATATGACATCTGCAGAAGCGTTTTCATCGTCTGTCTCATCTTCCTGAAGAGATGAGATGAGAAGAGAAGCGAAAAAGCAAAGTGAAGATGCGATGCTGCAGCACAACCAGAGTGGAGGTAGCTATGGGACTGATTAAAGCCGCCGCCGGGGCGATCGGATCGACGCTTGGCGATCAGTGGAAGGAGTTTTTCTACTGCGATGCGATGGACAGCGATGTCCTGGTCACAAAAGGAAAAAAACGGACGAGCCGACGTTCTTCCAATACAAAAGGCAGCGAAAACATTATTTCGGACGGATCAGGCATCGCCGTTGCAGACGGACAGTGCATGATCATCGTCGATCAGGGACGCGTTGTGGAAGTGTGCGCTGAACCGGGTGAATACACCTACGATTCATCTGCTGAACCGAGCATTTTCACAGGCAGTCTTTCCGAAGGCATCAAAAACACATTCAACACAATTCAAAGACGCTTTGCCTACGGCGGAGATACCGGCCGTGATCAGAGAGTTTACTACTTCAACACCAGAGAAATCGTCGATAACAAGTTCGGAACCGCTTCTCCGGTCCCGTTCCGCGTTGTGGATTCCAAAATCGGCCTTGATGTCGATGTTTCCGTACGCTGCTCTGGCATGTTCTCCTACCGGATTGCCGATCCGCTGCTTTTCTATACACGCGTAAGCGGCAATGTCAGTGATGACTACACCAGAAGCGAGATTGATGGTCAGCTGAAGACAGAATTCATCAGCGCCCTGCAGCCGGCTTTTGCCCGCCTGTCGGATCTTGAACTCCGTCCAAACCAGATCGTTGCTCATACAACAGAGCTTGAAAAAGCACTCAACAGCGTTCTTTCCGAAAAATGGGGCGACCTGCGCGGTCTTGAAGTCGTCAGTGTCGCTCTTGGAACCGTTACACTTCCGCCGGAAGATGCAGAAATGATCAAGCAGATGCAGCGCACAGCTGTTCTGCAGAACCCTGGCATGGCTGGTGCAACGCTTGTCGGTGCTCAGGCTGATGCCATGAAAGCAGCTGCCAGCAATTCTGCCGGCGCACTGAACGGCTTCATGGGCATGAACATGGCAGCAGGCGCAGGCGGAATGAATGCGCAGAGCTTCTATGACATGGCTGCCAGACAGCCTCAGCCAGCACCAGCTCCAGCGGCTCCTGCTTCCTCTTCTGCCGGAACCTGGACCTGCTCCTGCGGTGCCCAGGCTACCGGCAACTTCTGCCCGGAATGCGGCGCGAAAAAACCACAGCCATCTGGCGGAACATGGATCTGTCCGGTCTGCCATCATGAAGCATCCGGAAAATTCTGTTCCGAATGCGGTGCTCCAAGACCTGCCAATACCGGCGAGTGGACCTGCTCCTGCGGTACGGTAAATAAAGGCAAATTCTGCTCCAACTGCGGACAGAAACGCCCTGAATAAGCACAGTTTATAAGCATTAAAAAACCTTCCGGAAACGGCAGATGCCTGAACCGGAAGGTTTTTGCATGTAAAGAGAAGAAAGCAGAAAGATCAGCCAAGAGGAGCTGGGACTTTCTTGCAGTTGAGTTCGACATAGTCTGCAGTCAGCTGACGCGGACCAGTGACCCGGAACTTGATCAGATAGCTGCCAGGCGATTTTCGCATGACCTGACCTGTACCGATGGACGGATGAAACAGCCAGTCGCCGACCGAGAAGGACGTCCGCTTTTTGGGAGAGCGCAGCTCATTGAGATTCTGTGCGCCTTCAGTACGTCCGGACTGTTCTTTGATTTCGGTATTGTCGAGCGCCATCATGATGGATTTGAATCCTTCAAAATCCTTGGCTTTCTCCAGCAGTCCAAGTTCAGAGAGGGAGTGAAAGATCGCACAGGCTCTGGCCTGGTTGTTTTTGCCTTTTGAAGGGTTGTACTCGATGTCGCAGAAGGCATCAGCGTTTTTGACCGAAGCAGCCTGCTGCGGGTTTTCAAGCAGAGCCCGCAGATACAGCCAGTTGTAGAACAGATAGTCCGGTTCAGCCGGATACTTTTTGCCTTCCATGACGAAATGAACGATTTCGCCAGAATCCAGAAGTCGTGGATCGTTTTTAGCGGCAGTCGGGCTGACGCCAAGCAGATCGACATATGGTCCGCCATGGCGGAATGCTTTGGAGGCATGGAAGATATTTTCAACAGGAAAAGCCTTGCGTAAAGATGGAAGTCTCAGTGTCAGGTTGAATGGTGACAGGCTTTTCCCTTCTTCGGTGTCGGATTTCGTGGATGCTTCCAGGATCTTTCCCTGGGGATATTTTTCTTTATAGAGACCGCGCAGAATCTGTGAGTTTTTCTGTTTCTGCGCAATAGACTGACCGGGATTCCAGTCAAAGCTGAAGTTTTCAATCTTATAAAACGGTCTGGTCAGTTTAGGAAGATATACAGGACGGTTTGTCATGCCTTCAGTATAGGCTCAGCTTGTCCGCGCTGGGGCGTACGCGCACGGACAAGTGTTATATAGTGCTCTTCAAGCTCGGAAGCAAACCGCTCATACAGACGGTCGTCATCGAGCAGGATGTTCAGCGCACTTTCGATTTCCTGCGAGAAGCCTTCATATTTCTGCAGGTCTTCAAGAAGAGTGAAGATTTCATCGAGCACTTCACGGCCTTTTTCATCGAGATCCTCGCTGTCGAGGCTGGTGATTTCGTTGATCAGACTGACAAGAAGATTGGCTAAAGCCGGTTCGTCATCGGGATACTGTTTCAGATAGCGGCGGTATTCCATGGCGGATTCTTCAAATTCATGAACGGCCTCTTCCCGATCCCCCTCAGAAAGGGCAATCGAGCCGAGTTCATTGTGAATTGAGGCGATGGAAAAGAGAAAGAAGTGCGGATCCTTGAATGCGGAAGCTTTGAATTCGCGCAAAGCCAGCTGATACAGCTCTTTGGCAGAAATGCCATGGGCATCTTCGCCGGGGCGGCAGCAGTAGGCGGCATAGTAGGCAATCCGGCCAAGGTATTCTCTTGAAGAAACTGGAGAACGGGAAAGGAAGTCTTTCTGGAGCAGATAGGCTTCGATCAGATGAGCAAACGGATCGAGACGGGGATCCTGACGGTACAGCTCGCTCAGTCCGCGGATGTATTCAATACGGCTCTGCCAGTACAGGCGGACAGGCAGATCGACATGTTCCGTTTCAATGGCTGCAGCACGCAGATCTTCTTCCATTGCTTCGGACTGATCGATCTGTGCCAGACAGTTGGCTCTTGAAATCAGAATTTCAAGACGGCAGCCAGCCAGGTCAACAATCTCAAAGTCATCGATGGCATCGAGCAGAACCACAGCTCTGTCATAGACACGCATGGCCTGGTCGTATTCTTCATCACCCTCAAAAACATCAGCGGCGTTGTTGAGAATCAGAGCCTCACGCAGCGGCCGCCAGTTTTTCGGGATATAGGCACACAGATGCAAAGCCATCCGGTACGCTTCAAGCGCATCATCGCTCTGTGAAAGAACAGAGAGAATATCGCCGCGAAGCGTCCAGGCTTCCGACTGCAGATGGCCAAGCGATTCATCTTCGGGCAGATCGCACACTTCAATGGCATTATGCAAAGCTGCCGCAATGTCGCCCTGCTCATAGAGCAGCCATGCCTGGGTCAGAAGAGCATAGGCAAACAGCTGTCGGTGTTTTTTGCTTCCAACTTGCAGCGCTTTAAGAATGGTCGCTGCATGATCGTTGGCTTCAACCGCTGCATTCAGTCTTCCGGCCTGCGTCCACGCCCGGCACAGTCGGATCAGGATGCGTGCATCAAAAAGAGGGGAAGGGGAGTCGGCAAGAGCTTTATGCCAGGCATCGAGTGCATCTTCCATACGCTGCAGACCGCTTAAGCAGACACCGATCTGGTACCAGTCATACGGAGAGCGGACCGTCTCGTCGATACTCTCCAGGATCTGGAGGGCATGCGCAAAGTGCAGTTTCTTCATCAGAGAAGAAACATGGCTGATCATCCGTCCGTTCCGTCTGTGTCTTGTCGGGAACGAAGAAGGAACAATCGGTGCACCGGTCTTTACGCCATCTAACAGGATCGGGGGATGGGGAATCCATTCGGCTTGCATCAGAGAAAGTTCGTCGTTTTGTGTTGAAAAAGTCTCTTTTTTGTTCATCACATACAGAATAGAAGGCTTTTTGCAAATGGACAAATGAAAAGGACTGTGAGGTTTCGAACGGTTTACTTTCAAACCATCCCATGACGGCTTCCGAAAGGAAGGCGCAGGAAAGAACGGTGTCTTCAGGATTTGCATAGTTCTGCACAGAAAAAAGCTGCTGAATAGTACCAGAGCAAGTCCGGCTGTTCAGCAGCCTGAATGGATGATGGAAGTGTCTGTTCTGCTTTATGCAGGAATGAAAAGCAGAATCTGTTTTGAATCAGTCGGACAGAAGGGCTTCTTCGTACATCGACTGTTCTTCGGAAGTGAGATCTGGCAGCGTCTGACCGTTCGGGCCGGGTCTGTAGTAGATGACATCGGTCGGATAGGACATCTGCGCGTTGAGCATCTGCGTGCGCTCCTGAGATTCTGCCGGATAGAAACCAGAGTTGTATTTATTGACGAAATAGTCGTTGACCAGAACGCCAAGATCATCGATGACATCCTGTCCTTCCTGTTTGCCGATTCTGGAGTAGATGCTCAGCGAGAAGGGAGGAGTGCCGTTGGAAATGCCGCCGGCATTTCGGACTTCATCGATATTTCCGATTTTCTGAATGTAGTGACCGTGAAGCGTGCGGTTGAGGTACGTTTCAAGCGTTGCCTGCTGCAGCCAGTACTTGAGGTCATTGAAGGTTCCCGGCGTGTTGTAGACGATATTGAGCAGACGCATCATGTAGTCGCTGCTCATCACATTGTCCTTGTAGAACTCTTCGCCCTGTTCAAGCGGGGAGTAGCGGGCAACGATTTTTTTGAATTCTTCATAGCCGCCAAGGTTCTCATATAACATGTGTCCGGCGATGTTGTCGGAGTAGAGCAGTGCGGCTTCGAGAAGCTCGTCGATCTGGATCATGTCGCCGACTTTGAATTTGCGGTGAATCGGCTGGTTCAGGTTTTCCTTGTCTTCTGCTTCACGCATCTTTTCCGAATAGAGCAGGGAGTCAGACGGATTGATCTTTCCCTCGGCAATCTGTTCGTAATAGTACATGCACAGCGGAAGCTTATAGGTCGAAGCGGCAGTGAAGTATTCTGTCGCATTGTCCGATTCGACGATGGCGTTTGTTGTCAGATCCTGGACAGCCCAGGAAATATCGTCCTGATTGATCTGGTGATCGACAAGATACTGACGGATCTGATCGCCTAGATCATCAAGTTCTCCGGGAACGACAACCGCATCGATTGCAGAACGCATGGACTGCAGTGCTGCAACAGCTTCTGTTTCACTGACATGCGCGTGCTTTACAGTTCCGTTTGAAGATTCAGATTTATTCTTTTTTGAAGAAGTCCGGGAATCTTTTGTGCTCGAGGAACGAGAATCAAGCAGCGCTGTACTTTCGGATGAATTTGTAGCGGAACGGGATCCAAACAGGAATCGCAGGGAAGAATAGGCTCCCATGCAGATGCAGATGAGCACGACGAGCAGCCCGCCAAGTACGGCAGTCAGCCTGACGTACGAGATCCGCTTTCTGCGTCGTCGCTTTTTTCTATTTTTAACAGACGGGGAAGATGAAGAACCGGCCGCCGTCTTTTTCTTGTTATCTGAAGGCATAAATTGATCTTATAAAAACAGGGCGGATAGTTCAATCTGTCCTGTAAATATTTTTGGACACACCCCGTGGGTATTTGTATTGATTTCTGAATAAAAACTGTTCAGAAATGATCCGAAAAAGAGAAGAAATGGATGAGAATATTTCTTGCCGCATAAAAAAGATCTGCTTTGCACAGTGCGCAAAGCAGACAGTCTGTTACGGATAAAACAGCGCTGGCTCAGTCTTCAAGATGAGAGCCGCGGATTTTTCGAAGATAGGTTTTTCCAAGCAGGGGATTGAGAACCATCGCAAATTCGCCGCAGTATTCGCCGACTGTAGCGCCGAGGTTCTTCTTGAAGTAGAACACGCCATATCCTTCATCTTCCGGTTCAAACAGACCGCTGATTCCCCAGAAGTTGTAGCGGCGAAGACCGTGTTCAAGGGCCAGGTGGATCATGGCTTTCTGATTGACATACGGCCCCATGTATCGGGCAAGGTCCGGACGGCTGCCGCCGTACAGGTAGACCATTTCCGATGGCGTCTCAAAGAAGATGCCAGATGCTAAGGGGATGCGGTTTGTCTTTTCCTTCTGGCGAAGCTCTTCAAGAGCCTTCATTTCTTTTTCGTTATGCGTTTTCTGCTCCTGAATCTCGAGAAGCTGATTGCGCTTCTTTTTCGAGTTCGGCATTTTTTCACAGACCTCAAGAGCTGCTGCTTCTTTTGCGGTGAATTCAGCCTCTTTTTCTATGAGGAACGTGTCGTAGGTATCGAGATTCAGATACGATGTACACAGATAGCCATGTTCCTGGAAACTGTCGAGCAGTTCCTGCCGGCTTGTGCTTGAGCCTGAAGAGAAGGAATGCTTTTCAGCGCTCATCTCAAGCAGGGCATCAAATTCAGACAAATCGGGGTGCTGGTCACCGCGGACAAGAGAATATTCAAGATAGGGCAGATCGGCTTTCTGAAAGGAACGGCGTGTGTTGCCGGCCATTTCCTTCAGCAGTTCGTCCCAGGAATACAGCTCAAAAGGCGCATCGAGGGAAATCGGGAAGCCTTTGGAAATCTCCGGCAGATTTTTTTGCAGGTCGATCCAGGAAACCCATCTGGATTGTCTGGAAGAGTCATAGCCTGTCCACAGACGGCATTTTTCAAAACCGAGACTGGCAACCAGATCTCTGTATGGTTCGTTAAAAAACGGACTGTCGAGCGCTGCGCCGTTTTTATCGTGCGGCTGGTATTCGACATTGCTTTCAAGCAGCCAGACCAGCGCGCCTTCGTTTTTCAGCTCTTTTTTCACTCCGTCCGTAAATGAGGAGAGCTTTTCCTCATCCTGCAGAAGCTCCGGCGAAGCGGCAACCCATTCTCTTGGGCTGTCAGCGTAGGAGAACAGTTTCATGGCAGGGCGAAGGAATACCGGGATGGCATACAGAATACGCCCGTCTTCTTCACCGGCATAGATTCTGTTTTTTTCTCTGCCTTCATGAGAAGCGACAAACTGCCAGCTCTGCATGAAGTTGCAGCTCATCCTTGACTGATCGAGAAACGCTGCATATTCGGGCAGGGACAGCGTACGAATGTTCATAAAAAAAGACCTCTCTTTCCTGGCAGAACGCCTGAATTTCAGGCGTTTATACTATAGCACCCTATCGCGCCGGTCAATTTCTGGCGGAATGTCGGCTCCATAAGCAAAGAGAGTGCGGATGCATTCGCGCACAGCACATCTGGTTATACAGCTGGAATTCCGTGCCGGGGAAATCTCAGAACACAGAAAATACCCAATAAAACTGCCAGAAAAACAGATTCAGAAATATATAAGAAATATATAGAAGAAACAGAAGATAAGAAAAAGAAAAGGAAGTGAGTCCATGCCTTTAACAATCGTTTGCAATGACATTACCCGCATGAACGTCGATGCGATTGTCAATGCCGCCAATCCGGGACTTCGCCCTGGCGGAGGCGTATGCGGCGCCATTTTTAATGCAGCCGGATATGCCGAACTGAATCTGGCCTGCCGCTATACTGCACCGGTCGCTACCGGATCTGCAGCCATTACTGGCGGATTCCGTCTGCCTGTCCGTGCAATCATTCATGCAGTCGGCCCCGTTTACTTTCAGCATTCACCTGCAGAAAGCCGGCGCCTTCTTGCCAGTGCCTATACAAGTGCTTTGAATCTTGCTGCAGAATACGGCTTTACAAGCATTGCGTTCCCTCTGATTTCCAGCGGCATTTACGGCTATCCCAAAGAAGAAGCGCTGCAGGTTGCACGTCAGGCCATTCTGGCTTTTCTGAATACGCATGAGGACATGGATGTTTATCTGGTGATTTATGACCGGGATTCCTTTGCGATCTCCAGAGGGCTGATCCGTGAAGTTGATTGCTATTTAAGCGAGCATAAGCTGCCGGCACCTGAAGCGCCCGGACGCCTGGGACAGGAATCCAGTTTCGCATTTCATGAAGTGCCGCATTTCCAGCCTTCTGCAGCACCGGAACCTCAGGCTGCTTATCCCAAATCCGGATTCGGATATGGATCATCACAGAATCCTGACTATGCAGATGAGGCGACCTGGGTCGAGGATAGTGATGACGCATTCGAAGGTTCCAGTTATGGGCGGGAAGAGGCTCCGACTGTATCGGTCTGGAAAACCGGAGCGTCTTTGAGCGAAAAGCTCAGTCATCTTGATAAGCCGTTCTCTCAGGCACTGCTTGAACTGATCGACCAGAAGGGAAAAAGCGATGCAGAGGTATATCGAAAAGCCAACATCGACCGCCGCCTCTTTTCGAAAATCCGCTCCGGTAAGAACGGCTATACGCCAAAGAAGACAACGATTCTGGCGCTTGCCATTTCGCTTGAACTGACCAAACAGGAAACACAGGACCTGCTCTCAAAAGCCGGCTATGCTCTTTCTCCGTCGTCCACATTCGATGTCATCGTCGAATTCTTCCTGGAAAGCCGCCGGTACAATATTTTTGAAATCAATGAAACACTGTTTGCCTACAACCAGCCGACACTCGGCTGCTGAGGCTGATGAAAACATAAAAATATAGATGCGTCAGACAAAATACCCAATTTTGCTGACGGCAGATTTGGTGTTCA
>Strawberry_p1__coassemble_3274_pt1 | contig 8811 bp, 6 predicted proteins | sample Strawberry_p1__metabat2_high_PE_023 | metagenome-assembled genome bin Strawberry_p1
TCCTCCAATCAAGGAGGAAAGGCCTCAATCAACTAAACTTAATGACATTGACAGATTGACTGGAAAAAAATCGTACTTGTCAGAACAGAAGAGTATCTGATCTGGGATGAAGCAGATGAGCAGCCTGCTCCGACAAAAGAAGCAATGTTTGAGTTTCTATGCAAAGACCTTGGATTCAGCGAGTATGAGGCAAGATGGGCAGTCGAGCAGATCAGCGAATCGCGCTGGGGTACAGAAGATTGGTAATCTTCAACTTAGAAATACGAAACTCGATTCAATAGAAATAGAACCCGCAGCCAAAGCAGGCGAAAGCCTTTGTTGGCGAGTATTTGGGTATGCTGTAATGGAAGGAAAATTCAGTTTTGCATAATGAAAATATAGCAGTGTTCTATTAAAAGATGCTCATTCTCCCTAGAATCAGATATGAAATCTGAAATGAATTCATTCGAATCAGAAGGGAGAAATGACAATGCACTGTCGGTATTGCAACAGAGATGCGCAGAGCGCTTCAGGTTACTGTCCATATTGCGGAATGCCTTACGAAGATGAGTCGCTGATTGCGGATCAATCGGAGAAAACTAGTCTGCTGGGCATGGAGGATTACAATGACCGGACGATTGTGCAGAATTCGGTTTCTGGAAATCAGAACACAGCTGGCCAGAAGATCCAGTATCCCGGAGCTAATAATCTTCACCATGGACAGAACTCTTCAGCGATCCATGCAGCTTCTCGAAAAAAATCCGCCAGAAAGAAATGGATTCTGACTGGCGTCCTGGCGGTCCTTATTGCAGTTATTGGAATTGTCGGATGGAACTGGTATTCAAACGAGAATTACTTATCAATCCGGTCGTCGATTTCGATGGTTACGGATCACGATCAGAGGATTGTTCTGGAATACATCAACGAAATAAATCCGTCAAGAAGTGAGGCAGTCGAAGCACTGAACGAGAATGCAGGTATTAAATATGGCGAAGCGTCCGGTCTTCTTGACTCTTTACAGATCGACTGGAAAAAAGTTGCCCGCAACAGAACGGATTACTATCTGAACTGGTGTGAAGAAAACAATGAAACTATTCCGACAAAACAGCAAATGTACCACCTGCTCACTGAAGTCTCTAAATTCAGCGACGATGACGCAAGCTGGGCAGTCGATCACATCAGCGAATCTCGCTGGGGATCTAACTGAGAAGAAGACTGATCATTTTCGGATGGCTATGCCGGAAATGCAGGGAATGGTGAATACGAGCGATATCTCGTAAGACAAGCCTTGACGGTGACCGTAAGCATTTTTATCGCACTGCCAGAATATTTAATCTGAACAGAAACAGCTGGAAGAAATCAGATCCTGAACGGCCAGGGTCTGAAGATTCTTGCTGCTTTTTGTCTGTCTGGATCAAGTCAGACAGACGTGCGAAAAGAAACTGTACCCATAATCCGGACAAAAAAAGAAAGAGCCCCGAAGGGCTCTGGTGGAAAATGAATGCGCGGGGGACGATGCTTACTCAGTGATTGACAGCAGGAGATTAGAGATGTGCAGGTACGCTTCTGTCCAGTACTGGAACTCTTCAGGAGTCCAGCTGTCGCTTGCATCATCAAAGGCGTCCAACTTTTCATCCATTTCATCGACCTTGTCGACCCAGCTGGTCATTTCCAGCAGAAGCGACAGATCGGTTGGATTGGCCATGTAGGCTTTCATGAAGCCAATATAGTCATCGTAGAAGGAGACAAAGGTATCTACTGCTTCTTTGAATTCCGGACGGATGCCGGATGCAGCTGCTGGTTTTGCCTCAGGTTCTGGTGCAGGTTCCGGAGCCGGTGCATCTTCGACAGCTTCGCTGACTGGTACGCTTTTCACCGATTCTTCTGCTTCATTCTTTTCAGCCTGTGATGGTGCCTTTGAATAGACTGCGCTGTTTTTTACAGTCTGCTGGGAGGATGGTTCAGCGGTATCAAATTTCTTCGCTGTTGCATCCTTTTTGGTGGATGAGCCGCATCCGGCAAGCAGAGTTGTAGCAGCTGCCAGAGAGAGCACGATCCGTTTTGAGTTTTTCATTGTTTCTTTCCTCTTTTCCTTTCTTCTTTTTTGTCAATGTCCCTGAACCGGGAAGATTGCCCCGGTTCAGTACATTTCAATTCAATTCAGTTGTTTCTCTTTTCTTTTTTTTCTTCACTTTTTGTGCTGCAGGGATGATTTGCAGTGAGCTTTGATGGAAGCCTCAGGCATCTCCATCGAGCTTTTCGTCGGGTTTGTGGATATTGCTGATCCTGAGCAGAAGCTCAAGTTCACGGCCGGCCTGACCGAGTTCTTTGAGTGACTTGCAGCTTTCTTCAAGAAAGGCATAGTCTTCCGTCTGCAGATCGTCCTGTGTTCCAAGTTCAAGCAGGCGGATCCGGCAGGCCTCAAATTTGGTAAAGGCCAGTTCGGCATGAACAACAATCTGCGCCAGCGAGCGCAGTTCAACGGCTTTGTCATATTTCATGCCGATTGCGCAGCATTTCGCACAGTGCTGGCTGGAGAGCGTGTAATCGCCATACGCTTCCTCCATCGCCAGAACATCCCCCGGATCGATCCCGGATTTATTCCGTTCCATTTTCTCCAGCTGGTTTTCCGATAAGAAGCCGATCTTTTCTGAGGCTTCCTTGCGGGTCAGTCCCGCATGCTCGCGGGAGAGCTGGTAGATACTTTTTCTTTTTCGCAAAGACTTCTTTCCCATAGCTGACTGCGTCCATTTGCGGACGCGCTCCTCTCCAGGAAGCGCATCTGCTGATGGACATTCAGCTTGATTCTTCTTTTCAATACCAGCGGTAATCAGCCAGCGCTTCCTTTACAGGGCGTGTAAATTTTGCGCGGCTGGTGCTGGGTGCTGGTTCAGTGAAAAGCAATGATGACTGCTTTTTTGATAGAACCTCTGAACAATCCAATCGTATCAATCAGGAATTTTTTAATATACATTCAAAATGGCGAATAACCCGCCGGAATTCGCCCGTAACGGCGAACAAAAAAACAGGGCCTGCACATAGAAATCGATGTGCAGGCCTTGTCTGGTTCTGGTTTTAAGTGTGAAAGAAACGGCAGAGAATGCCGGAGAAATGCAGGAAGAGAAAGACTGAAGGACGACCGAACGCAAAAAGAGGGAGGAGAGATGCGTCCATCTCTCCTCCCGGGACTGCTTGAAGCGTTTGTCTGTTGGCTTATCTGTTTATTACTGGCAACTGATCTTTCGACTTATTCGAAGTTTTCGAGACCGTACCAGGCGACGCCTTCACCCTTCCAGCCAAGTTCTACCAGGTAGGTGTGCTCGTCGAAGTTCGTTGTGAAGTTATGGCTTCCGGCTTTTGCGTTCGGGTTGTATTCACGCCATACTTCAACGGATTTCTTGTCATCGGAGTACCAGCCGATGCCCTCGTCTTTCCATCCGGCTTTAACCAGATAGTCTTTTTCACGGGAGCTCAGTGTGTAAACATGATCTCCGGCATTCGGGTTGTACAGACGATAAACAGGGGATTTGGACTGTTTCGGAGCAATCCATCCTACGCCCTCAGTTGTCCAGCCGACTTTAGCGAGGTAGTCGCGTTCTTTGGAGTTGCTGGTGTAGAAGTGTTCACCGGAGTTCGGGTTGTACAGACGATACATTTCAATGCGGTTCGCATCGGATTTGGACTGATAAGTCAGACCGAATCCGCGTTTGTAAACGATATCTGTTGTGGAGTATTCTTTCTTGTCTTCGTCGTATTTGTAAACGTTGACAGGGAGCTGTCCGGAAGCACCAAATGTGCCCAGAGCAACTTCAATACCAGCCAGGATGTTTGGTCCGTAGGCTTCGTTAGCAGCTGTCGCACCGCCGATGATGGCTTCAGTCGGGTCGACACCAGTTCCTTTGTTTCCGTATACAGCCATGACTGCATCCGCATTTGGATACCACTGCGTGTCATATGGCTTATCTGCAGAGATGATGATGGTCTTTTTGCCTTTGGATTTGGCATAGTTCATGATCTCGTTTGGCATCTTGCTCGACCAGTGATTTCCGCCCATGCGATCCGCTCTGGAGACTTCGGTAACTGCTGCAACATAGTCAGCAGCATCGATTTTTGCTTTTTCTTCGTCGGTCAGTTCTGTTTCGCCCATATAGACGAAGTAATCGAGTTTTGCTCCGTTTTCTACGGTTTCAGCTTCTTTGCCGCGGTTCCATGCCATGGAAACGAGGCCAGGTTCGTTGCTGTAAGGAGTAGCAACCAGTACGGTTGTGTCTGCTTTAACATCCATTGGCAGGACGTCGTCGTTGTTGCGGGTTACAGTAACAGCACGTGCAGAGATTTCACGTTCTGCCTGTTTGTTTTCTGCGCATCCGACAACTTCTTTTGCTTCTGCGAGAGAGTAGTCATCTTCTTTCCAGTCAAGGATACCCTTGCGGGCTTTCAGTGTCAGGATACGTGTGCAGGCGTCATTCAGACGTTCTTCAGTAAGCTTGCCGTTCTGGACTTCCTGTTCACAGTAGTCGATGACCGCATCGAGATCTTTCAGATCGTCTTTGCAGTAGAGAACAGTCGGCATGCAGATCAGGTCTGCACCGGCTTCCATGGCAACAGCTGTACGCTGAGGCTGAGACCATGCTTTGGCAACGCCTTCCATGTTCATAGCGTCAGTAGAAACGACACCGTCGAATCCCATTTCGCCTTTGAGCAGGTCGGTGATGATTTTCTTAGAAAGGGTGGCTGGCAGCTGCTCTTCCTGATTGGTCAGATCAGAATGAAGTGTTGTGTTGTCGAGTGCCGGGTAAAGAATATGAGCGGTCATGATCATTTCGATGCCCTCACCGATCACGACTTCGTAAGGTTTCAGTTCGTTGTTTTTAATTTCTTCAACCGTCTTGTTAACGATTGGCAGACCATAGTGGGAGTCAGTGGCAACATCGCCATGGCCAGGGAAGTGTTTCGCACATCCAATAATGTTGTATTCGCTCATACCGGCGATTTCAGCAGAAGCCATCTCACCAACTGCGACGGGATCATCACCATAGGAGCGGAGACCGATTACAGGGTTGTTCGGGTTGTTGTTGACGTCAACGGATGGGGCAAGGTCGGTGTTGATGCCAAGAACGGAAAGTTCGGAACCGATAATTTCGCCGACTTTTTTCGCATCTTCTGTATTTGCAGTAGCACCGAGAGCCATGTTTCCTGGCAGAGCTGTACCGGTACCAAGACGGGTTACGGAGCCGCCTTCCTGGTCAATCGTAATCAGCAGTGGCAGACCGCCGTCGCTGATTGCCGCTTTCTGAAGATCCATCGTCAGGTTATAGGACTGTTCAGTCTGCTGTACGTTGTTGGCAAACAGGATAACTGCACCAAAGTCATAATCAGCGATAATCTGAGCAACTTCATCGTTCATCGTTGTGAAGTCTGTTGCGGTATCATCCGTGGTTCCCCATTTACGGAAGTCAACCATGATCATCTGTTCGATTTTCTGACGAGTTGACATTTTGCTCAGAATGTCATCAACACGTGCCTGGATTGCTACGTCTGAATCTGCATCTTCAGCGTGAATAGCAGGAGCGGATGTGAACACGATTGAGCAGGCTGCAGCACAACTCAGAGCAGCAGCCGCTGCGCGTCTGGCAGCAGTACGCAATTTTTGTTTCAGCATATCATTGTTCCTTTTCTTTTTGGGAGACGGAAGAAGGGAAGAAGCTGCGCCAACATTCAGATATCCCTTAACCGGCTCCTTTTCTTCAAGTTTAAACCTGAAAATAAAGGGCTTTCAACGCTAAAAAATGGCAATATGCATAATTTCATTTACTAAAAAGTACAAGATTGCATCTAAATAGTAAAGAAGTATTCAAGGGATAAATTGATTTATCGAAAAGTATCCAGTCACTATCCAAATGGGTAATTCATGATCGTGATATTATAATTCGTTCAGTATTTCTGCAGAAGTGTATTCTGAATTTGTCATGACGATATAAATAGGGCGGTTTTACATTTCCGGATATATGTATATATCTTTCTGAAGCCAGATTTCTGTTCAGAATCAGGCAGAAAAGAGGCAAAATCACAGAAGGAACGCACATTTAGCAATGCTTCCGGCCGCCGGAAAAATATAAAAATAAAACAGAATTATCAAACTGACAGCCAGACTCTAAAAACACAAATCTCTGTTCTGCCGTATTCAGAAAACTGCGAAAAGCGTTTAAGAACTGCCTGTTCTATCCTTACATCTTCTCAGTCTTCACTCTCGTCCGGTTTTACGCGTTCTAATGAGTCTTCACGCGTTCAATGCCGATCATCTCCTCTATGCCTCTTGCCAGAACCAGTCTGGCAGCGGGAAGTGTCAAATGAAAATTCTCACAAAAATATAAATACAATAGCAGCAATCAAATATCGACAGATAAGGTCACCGCCTGCAAGATCAAAAAATTGCGAATGATATCCTTTTTGGCGAATCTCGATCAGAGATTACGCTGGCCTGATACCTGTCCGGCGACTGGTATCAGGCACCTGTTTACTTTCATGGACCGGACATGATCAGACAGACTGCTATCCCTCTGCAAAAGAAGCCCGAAGTGTTCGAATTGAAGGAACACAAAGGAGAAAAGATGCGAAGGAAGTACAAGAAGTACGGATCCCAGGCTATCTCTGTTCTTCTCGCAGCTGGTCTGTCTTTACAGATCGGTGCGGGACCAGGTCTTGCAGTGTTTGCGGCAGAACCTGCAGAAATTGAGATATCTGAAAATGGATCCGCCCCTGAAAAGAACTCTCAGGCAGACCAGACGATTCTGACAGAAGAAGCGGTTAACGCTCTTGAAGAAAACGATGTCGATGTAAAAGGGATGGCCCGAGAAGAAGGAGGACAGCAGGGCAGTGACTGGGTAATTGGCGGACAGGATGAAGCCGAACTCGATGAAGGTCGGGTTGATCGGATCTGGAGAACCTCGCTGGAAAACATGGTCAGAGTTCGCAATACAGGCCATCCAGTCAGTGAAGACCCGAGTGCGCCGGGAACATCCGCCAAGAAACAGAAATTTGAAGGCGAAGTCCTCTTTACAGTGGATCTGAACACGCTCTTCCGTGCTGCGGAAAGTTAGTGGCAGGAAGTTCTCGATCTTCATTTTGGACGACCGGATTCATGGCGCGTCATGGGCCAGAACAGTTCACAGGCAACCGTTGATCTTGAAGTAGAGCTTCCGGAAGGCTTTACGGCAAGAAAGGGAACAAGCGTCTGTGACAGCCAGTACCTGGAGAAAATCACAACAGAACCTCTGGAAGGAAACAAAGTAAAAGTCACCGTCTTCCTGACAGAAATGGAATACATCGACGGACTCATCAAGTCGGCACAGGCTGGAACAGCCGGCAGTGCTGAACTGGCAATTCCAATCGAGGGAACCATTCAGAAAGGCGAAGCACTCGATCAGAAAGTTGTTGTCACAGGTCAGTCTGTTCTGGAACATATGACCGGAATCATGATTCCGCTGACACTCAATGTTGAGGTGGATCCGCTTGAAGCACCGATTGTTGAGACATCCTCAGCTTCTGAATACCGGAACCGGCATTCAGAAGCTGAGTGAAAAGACAGATGGATCAGCTGAAGAAAAGTCTGTTTCGATTTCAACAAACCATACAGCCTCTCCGACTTCGACAGGCGGATGGAACGATGACGAGTTTACATTCAGAAGAAACATCGACCTGTACAGTGAATTATCCATTAATGATAAGTACAGAGAAACGGTTGAGCCAGGGGAAGCGTTTATCCTGACAAGCGATCTGGACGTCTGCCGAATCTCGGATATTCTGGATAAGCAGATTGCCAAGAACGAAGAGATCTACGGAAACATTGAGAATGCTCCGCTGAGCAACATAGAGTTTGCTTTCACAGCCGAGTATGACTTTGATCCTGATATTGATATAAGCAATATTCATTACGATTTCTTTGATGATGAAGGCTATGATGGGCCGTTCCAGATTACTGATATCGAACGCAGCGCACAATCGAATCATATTCAGGTAACATTTGGTCTCGATACAGAATTCAGCACTGTCGGTGATCTGAAACAGGCGGCTCTGGATACAGGCGACTATCTGAAGCTGAATATCTCTGGTCTGAAAGTCAGCGAAGACTGTGGAGTGAAAAATACGGATCTGCAGATCTATGGAGATGTATATAGATATTTGAATGCAGACGTTGCCGTCAATGATCAGACGACGCTGCATGCGATCGTTAATTTCAGTACATGGAGTTCCCCACGCGCCTGCGTTCTCGTTCAGGAAACCTGGAACTTCAATAAGAGCTTCAACCTGGACAGCTGGATGTCATCCAGTGAAAGCAGCTATGGATCTGTGTGGACACGCTATGATCAGCCGTTCGCAATAACAGGCCATCTGGATACCAGCAGGATCCGGCGGGCTCTCGAAAGTACCGCTTCACGATCACGTGCCATACACGTTGTCGATGTACCGCCGTACCATATTTCAGATCTGACCTTTACAGCAGTCTTTACACTGCCAAAAGGAATCGAGTGGACGGCTGAAGAAGCACTTCCTGAACTGAACAATGCGGAGGACTTTGCAATTCAGAACATTGAACAGGATGGCAAAAAAATTACCGTGACGATGGGCCTTGCAGACCCGAAAAGCATTGACGACGTTTATGATCTGTACGAAATTGAACAATGCACTCCAGAGCACCTCGAACTGACGATGGGCGGATTCAGAGTGACAGAAGACAACCGTTATTCTGGAGGAAGTAATACTTACACGATTTACGGCAGAGTCAGCGGAACGCTTGAAGCAGAAGCAGAAACCTTTGGAAGTATCCCATAT
>Strawberry_p1__coassemble_3350_pt1 | contig 8431 bp, 6 predicted proteins | sample Strawberry_p1__metabat2_high_PE_023 | metagenome-assembled genome bin Strawberry_p1
AGATTTATGAACACACTTCAGCTATTTGTTACTTTTGTCGGGCGCATCATAGATAATGTTGAAAATTGAATTAATAAGTTAATACTCTTTTAACAAAAATGACACATACGAAATATTGATTTGTGATGCGTAGTAAATATATACTTTGGACAAGTGTTGGCGGAATGAATGTTTTCCAAACCGGACTGTTGGAGAATGATACAAATTGCGCAGATGAATTCTTACTGACGTGAAAAATTGCCAATGGTCTGACGAAGTGGAGTTGCATATATAAATTATGCAATTTGGCATTACTTTAAATTTTATGCTGTTTTGCTATTGGGCGATAACTGAAAAGCTGACACTTCATGCTGCAGAGCAGACTGATTCCCGGATTACGAATCATCTGCAGATGGCAAAACAGTAACCGCTTCGTGATCTCGCAGCGAAGGGAGTGAATAGCAGATCAGAGAAGATGAATGAATAGCAGTTCATCGGACAGACTTCATGTTTCAGCCAGGAAACCCATTCCGAGCAATGAAAGGAAAAAGTGATATGAATCCTATTTGCAAAAAATTGCTGATTGCAGCCATGGCGGCTGTCCTGCCTCTTGCAGGATGTTCAGGCGGATCGTCGTCTGACAGCAAACCAGACTCTGCGGCGCAGGCAGAAAGCAAACCTGCTGCAGACAACAATTCATCTGCTGCAAATGCGGACAATAAACAGAAACCTGAAAGCTCTGAACAGACACCTTCACAGGGCGATACAGCCGAAGTAACGAAAACCATTGGCGATTATGAAGTCACAATGGAAAAAGCTTTTACCCAGACCGCCAGCGGCCAGTTTACCCCGGAAGATGGCAATACCTATGTGGTCACTATCTTTAAGGTAAAGAATAATTCCAGCGAAGCTGCAGAAATCTCTTCTGGAACTAATTTTGGTGCAACTGCAGATGGAGCGGACATCTATCAGGCGTGGATGGTTGAACCGGATGGTTATGAGTGGATCGATGGGACCGTTGAACCAGGCGGCACCATTGAAGGATGCGTCTGCTTCGAAGCACCTGAAAACTTTTCCGAAATCAAAGTCAACTTTATCCCAGAACTGATGGAAAGTGATGCAGTAACATTTACTATCAATAAATAAGTGCTGCACACCCATTTGTGGTAAAGAATGCGAAGGTTATCAGTCGTCTGTTCAATTTCAAAGTAACGGATGGCTGACTCTCGAAGACTCTATAAAAGTCATCGGAGAATTTTGAATGATTTTTGGACGAAAAGAAGCTTCAGCCTGATCGGTTCAGGCAGGCAGCCTCTTTAAGTTAGCTGATGCTGCATGGACAGCATCAGATTAAGAAGAGAAAAAAGAAGGAGAAATGGAATTATGCCAGGTTTAAGCAATATCAAAGTCGGCGATTTTGCGATTACCATCAACGACATCGCAGAAACTGAGGGAAAGCTGAACTACTACTACAATGCGGATGATCTCCCTGCAAATTCAGAGTTTGTCACATTTGACGTCACTGTAAAAAACAATGGAACGTCTGAGCAGGAACTTGGTGTGCTTCTTACGTTTGCTCTGGTTGGAGAAGACGGAAGCAACTGCCAGTACTGCGTATCGGATAATGTCGATAATATCGAACTGGCTCCAGGAGAGGCATCGAACGTTAAAGTGTCTTATATTGCTCCGAAAAACACTCCGCTTCATTTCCGGTTTACTCCGGATCTGATTCATGGCTACTACATGGATCTCCCCGTTTCATTCTAAACAAACAACAAAACGCATCCCGCGAAATACAAGGAAGGAAATAACATGGCAGATACAGGAAAATTCAGTGTCGATATTCCACAGGCAACAAATCTCCGTTCTGAACTTTCAGCCCAGACTCTTATCGTCTCTGAAGAATCTCAGAAAGCTCAGAACGTTATGGAGAACAACAATACCGACGACCCAATCATGAAGACAATCGGTAGAATTGGTCAGATGTACGGCCAGTTCTCTACTGGAATGAAAACTTTCCAGCAGAAGGCAGACAGCGAGCTGGATAAATCGATCCAGTTGTACTCAAGAACTCTCGAAGAAAGTAATCGTCTGATGGAAGAAGCTCAGGCGAAATACAGAGAATTCTAAAGAGAAGAAGGAGAAAGATTAAACTATGACAGGTTCCCCAAGTACAGGCCAGCAGAAAATTGATTTTAATGTCAATGTCTATGCTGCCAAGATCGCAGGATTAAAAGCTGCTAAAGCAGCAATCGAAGCTGCTACTTCGAAAATCGCAGATAAGGTAGCTCATAGTGCTGCTTATTGGACTGGACCAGCAGCTATTGTTGTACGTGCAGCTTATGAACTTTTAAAACAGCGCCTCAAAAAACTTGCTGCTGCAATTGATAATAATATCGCAGCACTTGAACGAGTTGTTGGACAGATGACAATCGCTGAAGCTACTAACCAGCAGAGCGGAAAAGTCATCCAGCAGGCTGTTCAGACACTGAAGATCGGTTAAGAAAACTAAAACAATCCGAACGGCTGTTCGGGTTGTTTTTATTCCCCCGAATCTTATCATTGGAGAGAAATATGAAAATAATCGTCAGTCTTTCCGTTCCTGTTGTTCAGTTCAAAACGGATCTTTTTGTTCCTTCAAAGATGAAGGCAGGAGATCTGATCAGTCTTCTTACTGGAAGCATGCAGGAAGCTTCTGGAAAGTTTTATCCGGTTACCGGGCAGGAGGTGCTCTGTCACGAGGAGAGCGGTCTGGTGCTCAACAGAGAAGAAAGCATGGAGCGGAACGGTGTAAAAAACGGGCACCATCTCATCCTGATTTAGAAAGAGGAAAACTATGCGAGCAACGGCTGAAAAGAAAAAGGATAATACAGGGTTTCAGATCGATATTTACAGCTACGGCGGCATTCTGAAAACGATGTTTCTTTCTTCAGATACAAATGGAATCTTCCGGTTTGAACGGGATGAAACAGCTCTGGAACATCAGGAAATTTCATTTGAGAACAGAGACCGGGACTGGCGGATTATCTGCAGTGAAAAAGCCCGCTTCATGGATGGTGAAAAGGGTAATTGGAGAAAAATTCGCGAGGATTGCCAGTTTTATATTGAATCAGGCGGGAAACAGATGGTTCTCTTCATTAGAAAAAGACAGGTTGAAGACTATGTTTATCGCCGAGTCGCTGTGAGTAACGGTGGAAGAATCAGCATAGGACGCAATTACTCCTGCGATATTGAAATCATCAGTCCTCTTGCCTCCAGACAGCATGCTGAGATGATCTGGACCGGAGCCGAATTCGAGATTCGCGATACCGGAAGCGCAAATGGAGTCTTTGTGAATGGACGGAAGATCAAGCAGACGAGACTGCGTTCTGGAGACATTATTTATATTGCTGGAACGGATATCATCGTTGGCTCTGGTTTTCTGTCCGTTAATCTGGGATCTGCAGCAACGCCTGATGTTCTGATTAATGGAAATTCACTTTTTCCATATAGAGAACCGGCATTCGGTAAGAGAAGAGAACCTGAGACGGAGACGTTGCCGGAGATTTATCTGAACCGATTTCCAAGGTCCAGAATTGCTTTCCCCAAAAAAGAGATTCTTGTCAGTGATCCGCCGTTTTCCATAAACGACCAGCAGATACCGATGATGCTGCAGATGGGCGGATCGATGGTTATGGGCGGCAGCGCCGCTATGATGGGCAACTATACTATGCTCATTTCATCTGTACTTTTTCCTGTACTGACTCGAAAGTATACAGATAAGCAGAAAGCTGATTATGAAAAAATGAGGGTAGAAAAGTATACCCAGTATCTGAGAAATAAGGATAGAGAGATTTGTGAAGAACTCAGATCCGAAGAATATATTCTCAATACCAATTACCCAGAGCTTTCTTCCATCCTGCGATTCAGCTGGCCTGAACAGAGAACGCGTTTATGGACCCATAAGAATACTGATGATGATTTTCTCAGTGTCCGGATTGGCAGCGGTCCTGTTCCGATGAAAGCAAAACTGAATGCATCAAAAGAAAGCTTTTCGCTGACAGAAGATCCGCTGGTTAAACAGCTTCATGACCTGACCAGCCGGCAGTATCTTATTCAGAACTCACCAGTCATGCTTGAACTTGCCAAAGACCGTGTGTGCAGCTTCACGGGTTCTCCGTTCATGTGTCTGGAAATGATGCATCTGATTCTGTCGCGCGTTTCAATTTTATACAGTTACGATGAGCTCAAACTCGTATTCATTCTTCAGCCAGATACCCTCGAAAAGCTGGAGATGATCCGCTATCTCCCGCATGTCTGGAATGAGGACTTCACCGAACGTCGAATTGCAGTGGATTCAAGCGAATGCTTCCAGATTTCTACACATCTGAACAGTGTGGTTGAAGAACGAATCCGGGAAAAAGAATGGAAAAAGATGAGCAAGCGCCAGGAGCGATATCTGATTATTTCGGACAGTAAGAAACTGCTTGATGAAATTGAAGTTCTGAAAACCGTCATGCCTCATTCCAATGATCTGGGCATCAGCGTTCTGACTTTCTTTGATGAAATTCCAAAGGATGCAAGCCTGCTGATTGAACTGAAAGAGAGCGGAGCCAGTTCGATTGATTACCTGGCTTATCTGGAGAAGGAAAGTCTGCAGTTCAATATCGACCGCTTTTCTTCTGCAGAAGTCCGTTCAAGTATGGAAAATCTATTTTCCTGCCGACTTCGTTCTGTAGCTGAGAAAAACGGTCTGCCTTCCAGTCTGGACTTCCTGACCATGTACAATGCTCTGGATATCGAAACTCTGAACCCGCTTCACAGGTGGAAAGAAAGCAACCCGATTTCTTCTCTGGCTGCCCCGATCGGTGTTAATCCCGACGGCACGCTTTTCAATCTGGATCTTCATCAGAAATTCCAGGGACCTCATGGACTGGTTGCCGGAACAACTGGTTCAGGTAAAAGTGAATTCCTGATTACTTACATCCTTTCTATGGCTTTGAATTATCACCCGGATGAGGTTCAGTTCGTCCTGATTGACTATAAAGGCGGCGGTCTTGCCGGCGCGTTCTCCAACCCGGATAAAGGAATCGCTCTTCCACATCTGGTTGGTACCATTACGAACCTGGACGGTGCGACCATTACCCGTTCGATTGTCTGTATCGAAAGTGAACTGAAACGCCGTCAGATTATTTTTAATGAAGCCAAAACAGCTCTTGATGAAGGAACGATGGACATCCATCTTTATCAGAAGCTGTATCGTGCAGGAAAAGTAAAGAAGCCGGTTTCTCATCTATTTATCATCAGTGACGAGTTTGCCGAGCTGAAGCAGCAGGAACCGGAATTCATGGATAAACTGATCAGTGCTGCACGTATTGGACGAAGCCTTGGGGTGCATCTGATTTTGGCTACTCAGAAGCCGTCTGGCGTTGTTAACGATCAGATTCTGAGTAATACGAAGTTCCAAGTCTGTCTGAAAGTTCAGGATGCCATGGACAGTAAAGACATGCTGAATGACCGGCCAGATGCGGCTGAAATCAAAGAGGCTGGTCGTTTCTATCTGCAGGTCGGATATAACGAATTTTTTGCTCTGGGACAATCTGCATGGAGCGGAGCGGAATATTTCCCGGATGTAAAGGCGATTGATCCTACGGAGCAGACGATTCAGCTGATTGATAATACTGGACGAGTCACCCATACATCCAGAATTCCTTCCCAGAAAAACAAGAGTGGGCAGACGCAGCTCGTTGCTCTGGTTAAATATCTTTCCGATATAGCGACTGAGAATAACATTCATCCAACTCCTCTGTGGGATGAACCGCTTCCGGTAACAATTGATCTGGAAACACAGATGGAGCAGTCTCCCAAGAGCAGAGACGAAAATAAAATGGAACTGGTTATCGGTCTTGTGGATGATCCTGCTAAACAGATGCAGTTCCCCTACGTACTTGATCTGTTCCGTACACAGAACCTTCTGATTACTGGTGAAGTCGGCTCAGGCCGCAGCACGATTGTTCAGTCAATGCTGCTTGAAGCCTGTATGAGATACAGTCCGGATGAACTGAATATTTATGGTGCAGACCTGGAGGAAAACGGGCTTAACCAGTTCCGCGATCTGCCACATGTCGGTACGATCATCGACAATGAATCTATGGATACAGTTTTTGCTTTCTTTGACTTGATTCAGGAGCTGACAGATAAACGGAAAAGAGCCATCCAGGCTGCTGGTGCAGAAGACTATCTGAGTGCTCGTCAGGTTATTCATATGCCTTTCATTATGGTCGTTCTGGAAAATATTTCTGGTCTGGGTTCAACGCGGGAAGGTGAGCTGTTCCTGCTCAGGCTGTCTGACTATATTAAAGGCGGATATAAAAACGGAATCTTCTTTATCATGACTGCAGACCGAACTGCAGATATCAATACGAAGATTAAGAATGAGTTTTTTGAGAGAATCGCTCTGCAGCATAAAGAACGCTATGAATATACAGAGACACTCTCGGTTCATATTCCAGGTGAGATTGGACATAACCCAGGACGAGGCTTCCGGGTATACGACGGACGCGCGCTTGAGACGCAGTATGCAAGATTGCGCCCTGAGATTAACGGCCTTGAGCGCCCGAAGATGATCCGGAATCTGATCAACAAACTGAAAGAGAAGTATCCTGGAAAGTATCAGATTCAGCGAATTCCGGAGATTCCGGCAAACCAGGAATATGCAGAATTCTATGAACTGTTCCAGGGCGACAAGCTTCCTCTTGGCTACCATGTCAAAGACTGCAAGCCGATTGCGCTGCCATATAAACAGTTTTCTATGCTTACCTTGTTTTTTGGCGGTGAGAAAGCACGGCGTCCGGTTATCAGCAACGCAATTTATGCACTTGAGAAACGAGGCGGAGAACTGCATATCTTTAAAAAGATGGCGGGAAGTTTTCTGGATTCAGTGCTGCTGGAGTATCCGGAAGACTCTTATACAGCTTATGAAACGATCCCGGAAGAGATTACACGATTTACGCTGTATGCAGCCGAAGAACTGCAGAGACGAAAAAAGATCCACGATGACTATTGCGAAGAGCGTGGCGAAAAAGGGTATGATCCGGCTTCCGATTCTTCGTATTACTATATGCGTCAGGTGACAAAGCCTCTTATTCTGTTCTTTGAAGACTTTAATAAAGCATGTGAAACAGCTTCAAATGATGAGAAGGCCCTGTTTAAAGCAATTTATGCCGGTGCACGGTGGTGGAATGTCACGATTATCGGATGTATGTATCAGGAAACGATGAATGTGGGTATTGCCGGTCTGATGTACCAGGCTTTTAATCCGGATCGAATGGTCCTTCTGATTGGCGGTTCCTTTAAAAACCAGAACCTGATCAGTACAGATCTGGATGCTTCCAAGTATGAGAAAGACCAGATTCCTAATCTGGCTTACATGAACTATCGGAAGAAGCCGTATTATCTGATGCTTCCTGTAGGAAAACTGGAAACATCTGATGAGAACGATGATGACCGTTCCATCTTCGAATAAAGAATGCAAATCAGGATCAAGTATCTAATTGGTTTTCGTCATTTCCCAATATTGGAAAAAGGGGCTTTGTACGAGATTTCTTTTCCATTGAAAAAAGGAAAGACAGGAAAACGGCGGCTGGAGGAAGAACTCCGGCTGCCGCTTTCCTGTCTTTTTGGGTTAGCACAGGCAATCGATTAATAGCAAAGATTAATAACTTTGCTGAAAGCAGGATGACGTGCAAGATCTGAAGACGTCATAGAATCGATGTTTTCAACTTGATTGATCGTAAAGGTATATTTCTGTTCATTCCTCGCCTGCGTCAGGGTGAGTGTGCAGTCAAAATAGCCGCCTTGCACAGCTTTGTTAAGAACAGTGGAAACTTCCAGGCCTTTCAAGTCTTCCAGAGAAGGAAGCAGTTTACGCAAAGCACATTCACTGGCAGGGGATGGATCGGTGATTACAACCGCATGATCAGCCCGTTTCAGAAACTCAGTCTGAAGCTCTGGATCACCGCAGCTGACATCAGCAACGATAACGTCATAATCACCGCTCTCAAGTGCCTTATCGACAAAGTCAGTAAAGAAAGACATGGGGATTTCCTGAGCAGACAGAGAGCAGTCGAATGCAGGAAGATAATCACAGCCATCGGTGCGAATATAACGCGATAAAGTGCCGTAAGGAGAATAGCTCGCCTGATCCGTAAGATGCGGATCATCAGAAAGACCAATCTCACTCTGATCTCTGAATCGATGAGAGAAGTTCTGAATGTTTGCGGCGTTAAAGTACAGAACTCTGCGCTTGAGCATCTTCTGCATGGAAGCAAGTACTGTCGCAATGGTTGTTTTTCCGGTTCCGCCGTTTGCTGACGTTACAACCAGCAGGCGGCTGTTGTTATTTTCTGAACTCTGGGAATTGTGCAGTCCTGAACAGAGCCGGCTCATCAGTGTGCTCAGAGTTGAATACTTA
>Strawberry_p1__coassemble_3357_pt1 | contig 8399 bp, 7 predicted proteins | sample Strawberry_p1__metabat2_high_PE_023 | metagenome-assembled genome bin Strawberry_p1
GCTTAACAGGAAGAAAAAACAAGCAGTATTCGAATAGAAAACGATCAGTCAGTCTGGTTCAGATATCCAATAAGGCATGATCCGACTGAAGCTGGAGGTGCTCGCATGAAAAAAGTTATTACCTATGGAACATATGATCTGCTTCATGAAGGGCACATCCATCTGCTTGAACGTGCCAAAAAGCTTGGCGATTATCTGATTGTCGGAGTCACATCCGATGACTTTGACCGTCGGCGCGGAAAGATTAATGTCAGACAGCCGCTGATTGAGAGAATTGAAGCCGTTAAGAATACCGGTCTGGCTGATGAGATCATTATCGAAGAATATGAAGGGCAGAAAATTGATGACATTCGAAACTACAATGTCGATATTTTTGCCATTGGTTCTGACTGGACGAATAAATTTGATTATCTGAATGAGTACTGCACGGTTGTCTATCTTCCGAGAACTGAGGGTATTTCCAGTACCCAGTTACGCTCAAAGGAAGGCGGAATCCAGCTGGGCTTTATTTCAGAAGATGCTTTTGTGAATAAAGTGATCCGGGAAACTGCCTATGTTAACAGCATTCAGGTTTCCGGATTTTATGGAGATCCGTCAGTATTAGAGGCGGACCTGAAAGATAAAATCCAGATTTTCGAAGATAAGCAGGATCTGATTGATCAGAGCAATGCCCTGTATATTTATGAACAGCCTAAGCAGCAGGTGAAAAGCGTCGCTCAGGCATTAGAGTCGAAGCGTCATGTACTGGCTGAAGCACCTCTTTGCCTGTCGGTGGAGACAGCGCATGATCTGTTTAACAAAGCTGAAGAAAACCATGTACAGCTCGTTCTTGGACTCCGGACGCCGTACTGCACGGCTTATAACCGTCTTCTTTTAATGGTCAAGAGCGGCGTGATCGGAAAGCCGGTCCAGGTACAGTCGGTATGTACTTCGATGAAAGACTACGAATCAATCTGTGAAGGAAAAATCGAACACGTCTGGAGCTCTGCTTCTGGATGGGCTCCAACCGCTCTTCTCCCGATTCTTCAGATTTTCGGTCCTGAATATGTTTCATCTTCAATCGTTGTCAAAAAACTGGCGTCATCGTCGTCCCGTCCGTTTGATCTGTTTACCAACATTCATCTGATCTATCCGGATGGTGTAGCGGACTGTACGGTTGGTGTCGGTTATCGCGGGGATAACTCTCTGACAATTATCGGAGACCGCGGATATATTTTTGTCCCATCTCCGTGGTGGAAAACGGACTATTTTGAGATCCGGTACGAAGACAGCAACGAGAACAAAAGATACTATTACCAGCTGGATGGCGAAGGCATTCGAAATGAGCTCGTCGAGTTTAAAAGAATAGTCAACGGAGATATCACGATTCAGAGAGTCTCCAAAGACGTTGTTTTTACGATGACCAGTCTGCTGGAAAAAATTAAAGAGGGTAATTATGTCACAATTCAATAATGCTGAAACGATTCCGTTTGTCTCTCTTTCCCCGATGCATGATGAAATGCGCGATGAGATTGATGAAGCGATCAAGGATGTCATCGATGCTGAATACTATATCGGCGGAAAGTGGAATAAGACGTTCTGCAAAGCATTCGCAGATTATCTGGGAACAGATTATGCAATTGGCGTAGGCAACGGTCTCGATGCGCTTCTGCTTTCCTTAAAAGCAGCGGGAATCGGTCAGGGTGACGAGGTTATCCTGCCGGCAAACACCTTTATTGCCACTGCGCTGGCAGTCTCCTATGCAGGGGCCACTCCGGTTCTGGTTGACCCGATTCTTGATACCTACAACATTGATCCGGATCAGATCGAAGATAAGATTACGGATAAAACGAAAGCGATTATGCCTGTTCATCTTTATGGTCAGCCAGCTCAGATGGATCAGATCATGGATATCGCTTCCCGGCACAATCTGGTTGTGATCGAAGATACCGCTCAGGCACATGGTGCCGAGTATAAAGGTAAAAAAGCCGGTACCTTTGGAGATTTCGGCGGATTCAGTTTCTATCCGGGAAAGAACCTCGGTGCTCTTGGCGATGGCGGAGCTGTAGTAACCAGAGATCCGGAAGCCGCAAAAAAGGTAGCTGCTTTGGGCAACTATGGTTCTTTGCAGAAGTATCACCATATTTATCTTGGAAACAATTCGCGTCTGGATGAAATGCAGGCTGCTGTACTGACAAAGAAGCTTGCCCATCTTGATCAGTGGAATGAGGATCGCAAAAGAATTGCCTCCCGTTATCTGAACGAAATTAAAAATCCGGCGATCATTCTGCCGCGCGTTATTGAAGATGCAGATCCTGTCTGGCATGTCTTTGCCATTCGTACAGAACACAGAGATCAGCTCAAAGCGTATCTGGAAGAAAAAGGCATTATGACCAATGAGCATTATCCTGTTCCCGTACATCTGCAGGAATGCTATAAAGACCTGGGCTATAAGGAAGGGGATTTCCCGAATGCAGAGGAAATTTCCAGAACGCAGCTGAGTCTTCCGATGTACTACGGTATGACGGATGACCAGATCAGCCGGGTCATCGAGGCGCTGAATGAGTTTGAAAATGAAGCTTAGAAAACTTGAAAAGCAGGATGCCAGGCGGATGCTGGAATGGATGCACAATCCGCAGACAACAGAGCATCTGAAAGCGAATTTTGCTGCTAAAAAACTTGAGGACTGTCTGGCATTCATCGAAACAGCACAGACGGATCCAGAGAATCTTCATCTGGCTGTCAGCGATGAAGAGGGAAAATATCTTGGTACAGTTTCTCTGAAGGATATCAACCGTCAGCAGAAAACGGCTGAGTTTGCGATTACCATGCATCCCGATGCCTGCGGAACCGGCGCTTCCCAGTGGGGAATGCGTGAAATACTCAGATATGGTCTGCAGACAGAAGGTCTTGAGACCATTTACTGGTGTGTCAGTCCGGAAAATAAGAGAGCAGTTGCTTTCTATGACCATTCCGGTTATGAGAGAACGAAAGAAGTTCCTTCCCGCTTTCTCAACCATTACGCAGATGGACAGCCTTATATCTGGTACCGGTATCCAGCTGCTCACGCGTAAGCAATTGTTCCGAACACAATAAACCCGACCGGCAGAAGTCAGAAGGTACAGGAGGCGGACATGAAGATTAAAGCGGCCTTTTTCGATATAGATGGGACTTTGCTGTCTCATAAACTGAAGGCAGTCCCGCAAAGCGCTCTCGATGCGATCGAACAGATGCAGAAGAGGGGAATTCTCTGTGTTGCGGCAACGGGGCGTTCCATCATGGAATTCAACAGGCTGCCGACTAAAGGCATTCAGATGGACGGCTACATTACGCTCAATGGGCAGCTCGTTCTCGATCGCCATCAGGAAACCCTGAGCGCTCATCCGCTTGAAGGTTCCGCCAGAGATCATCTGCTGAAACTTTTCAATGAGAAAATGATTCCGATCCTGCTGATTGAAAAAGACCGCCTGTATATCAATGAAATCGATGAGCAGGTTAAAATTGCCACGCTGGCTGTTTCTACTCCGCTCCCGCCCATCGATTCCTGGTCCGGCAACCCTGTCTATTCGGCGATCGGCTACATTCCAAAAGAAAAAGAAGAAGCACTTCATGCACTTCTTCCGGAATTTACGATTACGCGCTGGTGCGATCAGGCTGTGGATCTGCTTCGAAAAGGCGGTAGCAAGCAGGCTGGAATCGAAGAATTTTTAAAGCTCCATCATATTCGTCCCGAAGAAACCATCGCGTTTGGCGATGGGGAAAACGATCTCGAAATGATCCGGCATGCCGGAATTGGCGTAGCCATGGGCAATGCCAAAGACATCGTTAAGGAAAATGCCGACTACATTACCGATGATGTAGAACATGACGGGATCCAGAAGGCCGCACTTCACTTCGGCCTGATTGACTGAAACTATTTGCTGATAACTTCCGCAATTCAGGAACTCATAATCCTGAAATTGCGGAAGTTTTTTCTGTTTGAACAGAACAGGAAGAAATGCAGCTGCATGAGAGACAGAAAAAGCGTGATTCTGAAGGCAGAATCACGCAGAAAGCAAAATCAAAATCGGCGAATGCAGAAAGCAGACGGGTGAAGGTGACTAATCCAGGACGAGCTGGATGTTTTCCGGACTGCCCATGATACCCGAGACATACGTTTTGACGAAGTCTCTGGAGAAATCGGTGCCTGCGACATAGGTCACATACTGGTTGGCCGCCATGGCATCGGTGTAAGTCTGCAAGGTATTGGTGCGGAATTCATTAAGAGAAGGCGTGTAGTACATGACGGTCGGAATGAATTTCACATCATTGAATGAGACGGTTCCTGTCGCAAAATCGTAGTTCAGATTGAACGCTGCCATGCCGCCAATCAGATTTTCGCGGGTCTGGGCTGCTGACAGATAGTTGCCAAGCGAGTAATAGCAGAGCGTTGTGCCTGAGCCGGACTGAATGTATTCGACAGGCTGAATGACGCCAGGTCCGCTGCCAAGAATGACATCAGCGCCCTGATCTGCCAGGAATGCGGCGAGTTCACGCTGCTGGTCGCTGATGGAGGAGTCGTCTTCATTGCCCCATTCGACAGAAACAATCTGGACATCGCTCTGCGCTTCGGCTGCGCTCAGGCGGTCTTTGATGCCTGGATAGTCGATGCCGCCTTCGTCGCTGTGCCAGGTGTCGATGACCCAGCTGTCTTCGGCCTTGAGCTTATTTGAGCCAAGAGAGTCGGTCATGCTGATGAGGGCAACGCGGATTCCGTTGATCTCTCTGATTACAGGCTGACCCGATTCTTCCTGATTACGGCTTGCGCCGCTGACACTGGCGTCAGGGAAAGTTGTGCGGATGTAGTTGACTTCGTTAATCAGTGCGTCTTTTCCGGAATCGAGAGCGTGATTGCTGGCAGCGCCATACCAGTTGAATCCGGTCTGATTGAGCGCATTCAGCATTTCCAGCGGTCCGTTGTAGCGCGGAGATCCGGAAATGCCGTAGGAATCACCGCCGATTGGCGTTTTCAGATTGATAAAGGACAGATCAGCAGGCTGTACAGTCTGTGCTGTGTATTCGAAGATCGGGGCGAATTCGCGGTTTCCATTGTAATACTCGTAATACGTATAGATGGTATCGTCAACGATACAGTCTCCGGTTCCGATAAAGGAAAATCCTGCCGGTGCTTTACTGTCATTTGCCGGATCGATCTGGGCACTCTGTTCGCTTTCATCATCCTTGAGGGCATGCTTTTTCATAGCAAAAACAGAGAGAGCCATGACACAGAGCGCAAGGATGCAAAGCAGCGTCGTTGAAGTAATGATCAGAGTTTTGTGATTGTTCCGGCGCTTTGGCGAAGCCGGTTTATGTTTCGTCTGCGATTTTCTGTTCATGTCTAAAAGATTACCATACTTTCTGATTTAAAAACGGTTCTCTTTGAAGACGATGGAACGCAGAACTGTTCTGGATGAAAGAGTGCAGAATGAAAAGAACAGAGCAGAATGAAGGGCAGAAAGAGTCATACAGGCGGATTTAGACTTCTTTCAGATAAATACGCGATCCATCGGAAAATGGGCCGCGTGTGCAGTTTATGCAGGTTTCTTTGCGCTGAGAATCCAGAAGCCTTTGTCACGGACTGGACGGATAACAGAAAAGCCGAGGCTTTCCAGATAATCCTGTGCGCTTTTAGCTCCATGCTGCTTGCGGATCACAATGTGCAGCGATCCGCCCGGATGCAGGTGTTCAAAGCTCTGTTTGAACAGCGAGTAAATGACTTCTTTGCCGGCACGAATGGGCGGGTTGAGAACGATGGTGTCATAGGTCTGGTCGTTGATATAGTCCTGCTCAAGCACTGTGCCCTCTACATGGTTCAGCACATAGTTTTCCTGCGTCAGATGGCAGGCCTGTGCGTTAGGATCAATGGCTGTGATTTTGCAGGGCTGATGGAAGCGGGAAAGAATGACGCCGATTACGCCGATGCCGCAGCCTAAATCAAGAATGGTCGTTCCAAGGGTATCCACGACATCGGCTGAAATCAGATAGTCGCACAGAATGCGGCTTCCGGTATCGAGCTTATCTTTGGAAAAGACGCCGGCGGAGGTCATCAGCGAGAAGGATTTTCCTCCGATTTCAAAGTGCAGTGCGGATTCGGTTTTATCAAGACCTGGATCATTTTCATAGTAATGGGACATGATTTTTCTTCCTCTCCTGATTCAGAGATCCCCGGCAGCCGGCCCGAGCTTTCTGAATCTTTTTCGTATTTGATTTGGTTTGATGCGATATGTTCTGTTCGTTTTGTTTTGTTTCTTTCTCTATTGTGGCAGATTGTCGGCTCGATGAGGTCTGACAGGACCTGAAGAGCAGGACAGAAAAAAGCCAGCGGCTTTCCTGTAAGAAGGAATGCTGCTGGCTGAGAGTGACTGATTTATTCAGGTCTTGTGACTTTGAGAATAACGGCACCGAGTGCTGGTACGCTGCAGCTGATGCGCCATGGCTGGTTCATCAGAGGCAGACGGAACGCACGGATGTCTCTTGGCGTTTCGCTGGTCAGGTTGCCGCCGTATTTTGCCCACTGCGTATTGAGCATCTCGTGGTATACGCCGCCGCATGGTACGCCGAACTGGAGCTTATAGGAGTTAGTCGAGAAGTTCAGCAGGAAGACATAGATGTCTTTCGAGCCTTTACGCATGAAGGAGAAGGTGTTGTGGTCGGAGTCGTCCGCATTGATCCACTGGAAGTTCATCGGATCGTAGCCGTAGAAGAAAGCATCGTTTTCTTCGCAGATTCCGGTCATATCCTGGAAGAACTTCTCAAAGGAAGCGTGCATTGGATATTTGCGCAGGAACCAGTCGCAGCCTTTCTGCTCATCCCACTCGCGGAGCATGCCGAGTTCGTTGCCCATGAAGTTGAGCTTCTTGCCCGGATGGCCGTACATGTAGGTGTACAGAGCTCTTGCCTGTGCGAATTTGTCTTCGTAGGAACCCCACATCTTATCGACGATTGTGGCTTTTCCGTGAACGACTTCATCGTGCGAAAGCGGCAGGATAAAGCGCTCGGAATAGAAGTAAGCCATCGAGAAGGTGATGTCGTTCTGGTGCCATTTGCGGTAGATCGGGTCGAGCTTGAGATACTTGAGCGTATCGTTCATCCAGCCAAGGTCCCACTTGTAGTCGAAGCCAAGACCGCCGTCGAGGGTGGATTTGCAGACATTCGGGAAGTCTGTGGAGTCTTCCGCAATCAGCATGATCTTGCCCTGATACTCGGAGTTGAGCATGAAGTTCATGCGTTTGATGAAGTCGGTTGCGCCTTTGTTTTCGCCCATCATCTTGTTGCCCTTCCAGAAGATGGCATTGGAGATGGCGTCCATGCGCAGACCGTCGAAGTGATACTCGCGCAGCCAGTAGTTGGCAGCGGACATCAGGAACGAACGGACGGTTTCTTTCCAGAGGTCGAAGTTGGAAGTACCCCATTCGGAGTTGGCATCTTCGGGTTTGGAATACTCGTACAGCGGTGTTCCGTCATAGTGAGCAAGTGCGTAGGCGTCTTTAACGAAGTGAACAGGAACGAAGTCCATGATGACGCCGATGCCGGCGTTATGCAGGCGGTTGACGAATTCTTTCAGTTCAATCGGGGTGCCGTAGCGGCTGGTAACGGAGAAGAATCCGGAAACCTGGTAGCCCCAGGATCCGTCAAACGGGAATTCGGAAAGAGGCATAACCTCTACATGCGTGAAGTGATACTTCTTGCAGTGAACAATCAGCTCTTCGACGATATCGGAATAATGAACAAACAGGCCTTCTTCGTTCTGTTCTTCATCCGAGTCGATTTCTTCTACACGGGTGTTTTTGTCGCGCCAGCTGCCGACATTCATTTCATAAATGGAAAGGGGGGAATTAAAGCATTTGTTCCGGCGATCCATCCATTCCTGGTCAGTCCAGCCGTCAAAGCTGAGATCTGTGATGATGGAATCGTGGTCCGGACGCAGTTTAGCCTGGAATGCGAATGGGTCGATCTTGTTGACGACCTCGCCGCCAGCCTGCGTAATGCGGTACAGGTAAGCCTGTCCGGGTTTTGCGCCTTTTACGACAGCGGACCAGATGCCGTTATCGTCTTTTGTCATAGGATCGGCTTTGCCGTCCCAGCTGTTAAAATCGCCGATCACTGCAATTTCTTTTGCGTTCGGGGCGTAGACTTTGAATTCTGTGCCGTTCTTGTCAGGATGGGCGCCAAAGAAGGTGTAGGCGTTCAGTTCCCGTCCCTGGAAGAAGGGGGTAAGATCCGGTTTTTTCATAAGAATCCTTTCTGTACAGAACAGCCGATTTCTCTCTGTGCCCGGGCTGTTCTGGTGTTCTGAAGCTCATTGCTGAGTGATTACATTTCCTTGTATGATGCGTCAGACAAAATACCCAATTTTGCTGACGGCAGATTTGGTGTTCATC
>Strawberry_p1__coassemble_3391_pt1 | contig 8256 bp, 8 predicted proteins | sample Strawberry_p1__metabat2_high_PE_023 | metagenome-assembled genome bin Strawberry_p1
ATCACTGCTTAACGCTGATGTGGTCTGAGAAATCTTAACTTAATGACATTGGTTTCTTATAAGCTTCTTTTCAGGCATGAGCGGTTTGCGGGCATTTTTTCCTTTTTCTTTTTGTTCTGTCACAATCCCAGCATTCTTCCGCAATTTGCGTATACAATAGCCACCGAAACGGGCACAGTCAGTCTTCCAGATCCGGTTAATCGTTTTGAGATAAAACGGGAGTTCAGGATGCGAAGACTCTTTCTCTTATGAGGACAGAGGCTGCCTTATACTGAAGGATACCTTCTGGCTAAACGGGGGCCGGTCAAAACAGTTATCCGCCAAAGAGCTTTTGATACCTATGCGGATCAGTCAGGGGGAGTTCATCAGCCTGTGCTAGAATAAACCCGTTAGAAAGAATTAAAATTTGAAAATTATGGACTACAGAAAACTTGCAGATCAGTCATTTGATCAGTACCTGAACGATTTAAATACACTTGTTTCTATTCCTTCTGTTCGCGATAAAGAACATGCAAGCGAAGGAGCGCCTTTTGGCGATGGCGTAAAAAACGCGCTTGAAGCCCTGCTTGAGATGGGAAAACGCGACGGATTTGAAGTTAAGAACTACGACGGCTATGCCGGAACGATCACGATTCACGATGCCGGAGAAGGCGCTGAGCGGATCGGCGTGCTCGGCCATCTTGATGTTGTCCCTGCAGGCGATGGCTGGACAAGAAAGCCGTATGGCCTGACGGAAGAAGAAGGCTATCTGTTTGGCCGCGGCGTTCTGGATGATAAAGGACCGCTGCTGGCTGCTTACTATGCCATGAAGCTTCTCAAGGAGAACAATGTTCCTCTGAATAAAACTGTTTACCTGATTGCCGGAACCGATGAAGAAAGCGGCATGGAAGGCATCGACTATTACATTCATAAAGCCCATGGTCCGATTCCGACAGCCGGATTTACACCGGATGCCGACTTCCCGGTTATTTACGGTGAAAAGGGAATTATGCGCATCAAGCTCGAAAGCCAGGCTGAATCCATCGTGAAATGGATGGAAGCTGGAACCCGTCCAAATGTTGTGATCCAGCATGCGCATGCGATTCTTGATACCCGTGAATTCAATCAGGAGATGTTTGATTTCTATCTGAAAACCAATGGACTGACAGGAAGCGCTTCTGTTGAAGAAGACGGCGTTCATCTGAACATGACCGGTCATCCGGCTCATGGCGCATCTCCATACCTTGGCAACAACGCCGGCGTTCATATGCTGAACTACATCGGCGAAGCCTATGGCGACAAGCTCTGCCAGGCTTACTATTCCATTCTCAAAGACTGGAAGGGAACTCCGCTGCATATTGCGATCAACGGCGTCTACATGGGCTTCCTGACCATGAACGTTGGCATTATCCGTTTTGAAGACGGTAAGAGCGACGTTACCCTCGATATCCGTTACCCGAACGATACAGACCCTGAAAAAATTGAAGAAGGCATTCAGAGCGCTCTCAATGGCCTCGATGTACCAGTTTCTATGACCGTTGAAACATCGGAAAAACCGCTGTTCGTCGATCCAAATTCGAAACTTGTCAAAGATCTGATGGCTTCTTATGCCAAATACACCGGCGATACCTTCAGACCGGCAGTAACGATCGGCGGTGGCACCTATGCTAAGCATTTTGACAACTTCGTTGCATTCGGACCTGAAAAATCCTGGAGCCAGCCGCCAAGAGAACTTCATGTCGGAACCATCCATTCCGCTGATGAAGGCGTAGCGGCTGCTGATCTTGCAGAGGCAATTGCGATTTACGCAGATGCCATTGAAAGGCTTGCTTCCTGATGCGGATGCGCCGAATCCCCTGGGCAGCTGATTATCTGAAAACCAGCGGCTCCCGGATTATGGATCCCGCCAGCCGGAAGGGAAGCTGGAAAAAAGAAAACCCGGCAAGACTTCACCTTGAGATCGGAGCAGGCAAAGGCGGCTATTCCGCCGGCATGGCTGCACTGTATCCAAAAGAACAGTTCGTTGCAGTAGAAAAAAACGAAAGCGCAGCCGGACTGGCCGCTAAGAAATTTGACGAAGCCGCTCTGGATAACCTTTCGCTCATCTATGGCGACGGAGCGGATCTGTCTCTGTGGTTTGATCCGCAGGAAGTTGATGTCATCCATCTGAACTTCTCCGATCCATGGCCAAAAAAGCGAAACGCCAAGCGCCGGCTTTCTGCTCCCGCTTTTACCGGACAGTACCGCGGCGTACTGGCTGATGATGGCGAGCTGATCATGAAAACCGACAACGCGCAGCTGTTTGAATATTCGCTTCTTGAATTCCAGAAAGCCGGATTTGTTCTGCAGGATGTAAGCGTCGATTTCCGCCGCGAAGAGCATCCTGAGGATGTTCTGACTGAATATGAAGAGAAATTCGTGCAGACCGGACACCCGATCTATCGCGCGATATGGAAGAAGGCTTAACCATGAACATGATTCACACTGACCAGCAGGCCGAACAGGCACTTCAGGATACCAAACCAGTTGTTTTCATCTGGTCTACCAACTGGTGCCCAGACTGCATTTATCTCAATACCTTTATCGACAAAATTGTTGCAGCCAATCCGGAGTTCGTATTTTACAAACTGAATTCGGATGAGCTTCCTGACCTTGCCGAAAAGCAGAGCATTCTCGGAATTCCGTCTTTTACGGTGTTCAGAAACGGGAAAGAAATTGGCCGCTTCGTTTCCAAGCTTCGCAAAACCCCAGAAGAAATCCAGGCATTCCTGGATGAATGCAGAACCAAATAACAGCTGTCCTGCATTTGCTCTGCTTCTGTCAGCCGCTTAAATCAGCAAGCTGATAGAGAGCACAGACGAAGAACTGCCGATTCCGGGTTTCTCTGATGACTGGCACAGCCTGTCTTTTCGAAACCCTGTACAAAAGCCGTCTGTCCGCAGATCCATCTTCTTTTTCGATGACTAAGAAAAGGAAAAGGGAAATGGCAAAGAAACCGGACTGACGATCCAGATTAGTGAGGAGAATACGTTCATGAGTTTTAAAGATATGATGCGATCCTTCCTGTTTGAAGATGTTGAACCCGATTACGATGAACATGAACAGACGGAAGAGACGACAGAGACTGTAGAAAAGAGTCCGCGTCCTGCTGAACACGGCGAACCGGCTCCTGCTGAACAGCCAGTCAGAACTGCTGCACAGGCTCCTGCTGCCGCAATCGAAACGCCAGTACAGCCCGTGGCAAAAGAAGAAGTACATGCCGCTGCTCCTGAAGCCGCTGATGAGTCTGCTTCGCAGAACAGCTTCTTCTCTCAGGTCGGTGCCTCGATCATGGGAGACGAGTACTTCGAAGAACAGCCGAAGAAAACATCCGCAAGAAGCCGCCGCGCAATCCGTAAACCGGTTCCTGAGCGCAAGCGTACCGCTTCGGATGGCAATTCCACCTACCAGCCTGTTCTTTCTCCGATTTTCGGCAACCTGCCGGATGATCAGAAAGACCATAAGAAAATCCACAATGCGATTGAACTGCCCGAACCGACAGACGGACTCGACATGGTCCGCGTAATTTCGCCGATGTTCGGCAATACGACAAAACAGCCAAGACGTCCGCTCGTAACCCCTGCAGATTCTGCTGATGCAGCCCGTACATCCGCTGCTCCGGAAAAAGCAGAATCGATTGCGGCTCTGAAAACTTCAAAAGGAACAGAAGCTGCACCCGAACCTGCTCCAGCTGCAGACCGTACGGAAAAAGCACCGGCTCCTCATATCGTCCGCAAAAACAGTCTGAAAAACGAAATGCTTGAAGAAGCAGCAACCCGTGCCAGACAGGGAGCACAGCATGCAGAGGAAAAACAGGAAAAACCGGCTCAGAAACCAATGGATCTTGCCGGCTACCTGTCCAGAGGCGTTTCGACAAAAGAAAGTGGCGAACAGAAATGAGATTCTTCTTTACAGGAATCAAAGGAACCGGCATGTCGGCCCTGGCAGAAATTCTGTATGACCAGGGAGCTGATGTGCGCGGCAGCGATATCACAAAATATGTCTTTACCCAGGACGGACTTGAAGAGCGGGGAATTGAAATTCTGCCATTCGATGCCGCCAACATTCAGCCAGGCGATACTGTAATCGCCGGACTGGCGTTTGACGACAGCCATCCCGAGCTTGTCAGAGCCAGAGAGATGGATGACGTAAACGTTTATCGCTATAACGAATATCTCGGCCATCTGCTTGAAGACTACACATCGATCTGTGTAGCCGGCTGCCATGGCAAATCGACCACAACCGGTCTTCTCGCTCATATTCTTGAAGACTGGCAGCCGACAGGCTATCTGATCGGTGACGGTCATGGCCATATGCCTGCAGATGCGAAAAACTTCGTCCTTGAATCATGTGAATTCAAGCGTCACTTCCTGGCGTATCATCCCGATTATGCTCTGCTGACCAACATTGAACTCGACCACATCGACTACTACAAAGATCTTAACGACTACATCTCTGCCTTCCAGAGCTTTGCCAATCAGGTTCGCAAAAAAGCTGTCATCTTCGGCGATGATCCCTATCTGCCGAATCTGAAGTATCCGGTACCTGCTGTTACTTATGGCATGAACGAAGGAAACGATTATCGCGGAGTCGATCTTGTTGAAGATGAACACGGTTCGCATCTGGCTGTTGAATACAAAGGCGAAAAGATTGCCAAACTCGACCTGAGCGAAAGCGGTCTGCCCTTTGTCTGGGATTCATTAGGTGCCTTTGCGCTTGCCCATGAACTTGGCATGCCGGCAGATGAGATCGCAGCACGCATTGCTTCGTTCCATGGAATCGCACGCCGGTTCGTCATTGAAGAAGCTGGCGACAGCGTTCTTGTCGACGACTACGCGCACCATCCAACCGCAATCTCCCAGATGATCCGTGCGGTACGCAAACGCTATCCGGGAAAGAAAGTCGTTGCTCTTTACAAGCCAGACCGCTATTCCCGTCTGCAGTATTTCTTGGACCGCTTTGCATCCTCGCTCAACGAAGCCGATGAAAGCGCCGTTCTCGACTTTGATGCCAACATTTATCCAGAAGACGAAACCATCACAGTCACCATTCAGGATCTGCTTGAGCGCCTCGATCATGGCCGTCTGCTTTCGATCGATGAGCCAAGCGCAGAAATCCTTGCAGACTTTGGACCTGCGGTATATGTCTTCATGTCCAGCAAGAATATTTATCTGCTCAAAGACCTGCTCAAAGTACGTCTTGAACAGAATGCATAAAGCAGCTGTACAGTTCGAAACGAACAGAGAGTCAAAAGAAGCGAAAAGTCAGGAGACGATCCGGCGTTTCGCTTCTTTGTCTGTTTGCAGGACGGCATTTGATTCTCTATTCTGACAGCATTTCTCATTCATTATTTCCCGTCTTTTCGTCATATCTTCGTAACCTCTTTGTTGCCCCTTTATCGTCTTTTCATCGCCCCTTCACCATTTTCCAAGCCGCTCTGGCGGCATTCCGGATGGACGATCAGCCATTTCAGACACGCACAGTCAGGTTGAATCGGAACAATCGTAAGGTTTTGCCCAATATGGAATATTCCTGCTCTTCATGAGATTTGAAAGCTGAACAGGAATGGTTTGATTCCGTCTGAAAGTTAAATCTTTCTAAATGACATGCAAAACTTTCTGAATGTTTTGCAAGAGGATTGAAAATGTTTTCATCCAGCAGGTTGATTTGTTCGTTCAATGCTATAATTTCTTCGAATTGAATGTTCTGAAAGATTAATCAGAAGGCGAAAGGAACAGTATGACAGTCAATCTCGATGTTTTCATGTACCTGGCGAGAATCGCTCTGACGATCGCCGGTGTGATCGCGGTCGTCTATCTTGTCCTGCTCTTCAAGTCACTCATTGATACGCTGAAGACGTTCCAGAAGACGCTCGATGCGGTCAACCGCGATCTCGTCAAGCTCGAATCTCCGCTTGATACGATCGGATCGGTATCCAATACGGTCGATGAAGTGCAGGCTTCCGCGAAAAAGGCGGCCATGGGTGCGATCAAAGTGTTCTCTGATGGCACAGCAAAAGTCGGCTCGATGATGAACCGGAAAAAGGATGCGCCAAAAGCCAGCCCGGAACAGAGCGAAACTTCTGCAGCCGATTTCCAGCCGATCATGAAGAGCGAAATCATTGAGACGGAAACGATCCAGTCCGTACCGGCTGATTCCAAAGCCGCTCCGGATGCGGCCGTCGAAAAATAAATCTGACAGCTGCATGAATTCTGAACTCCTGCTGCATTCATCCAGCCAGGATTGAAGACAGAAATCATGACAGAAAGCCGGCGTAAGCCTGAATGGAGGAAATACGAATGGAAGACGAAAAGAAGGTTGAACAGCCTGCTGTAAACGCTGAAGAAATCAGCAAGCAGACCGAAGAATTTGAAAACGAAGCAATCGAAAACGCCCAGCAGGAAGCCAAAGAAGCTGAACTGGAAGCTCCAGCCGAAGAACCTCTCCTGGATGCACCAGAACAGAAAGACGAACCGGCTGACAAAGGCGAAGAAGCTTCTGCAGAAGATGCACGGGATGCAGCCATTGATGAAATGGAAAAAGCAACCCAGAAAGCACTCGATGCCATGCGCGAAAAGGGCAATCCGGAAAATGAAGAAGTCGTTGATGATGCCAGAGAAAAACTGGAACAGATCTTTGCAGACTTCGCAGCCTGGATGAAAGTGAATACTCAGCCTGAACGCATCAAGGCAGAAATCAAAACTGTCAGCGACACAGTCAACGATGTTCTCGAAAAAACAAGAGAGAAAGTCATTGAAGTTTCGCAGAATGAACAGTTTAAGAAAACCATGGAGTCCGGCAAAGACTTCGTCATCGGCACAGCCGGTCTGATTTCGGACGGTCTGAAATACGGCTATGACAAACTGATGGAAGTACCGGAATTCAAGGAAGTTTCGGATGCAATCAACTCCAAAGTAGATGATCTGCGCCATTCCGAAAAACTGAAAAGCGCTGTCGAACACGGAGAAGAAAACCTCCACAATTTCAGCAGCACTCTCTTCAAAGGCATTCTTTCGTTCTTCGACACGAATGATGCAAAAACGGAAGACTCTGCAAAAGAAGAGAAAAAACCGGATCTTCCGGACCTGCCGGATCTTCCGCAGAAATAGTCTGAACTGACAGATATCGGAGTATGAAATGAAAAGAATTACGATTTACGATGTCGCGAAGGAAGCTGACGTTTCCCTGGCGACCGTTTCACGAGTCATCAATGATTCCCGCGTAGTCCGCGAGGATACGCGCCAGAAGGTCAAGGAAGTCATTGAGCGCCTCGGCTATAAGCCGAACGCCGTCGCTCAGGGACTTGCTCTGTCCAAGACAACGACAGTTTCCATCGTCATGTCCGAAAAGCTTCTTGCCTACAACGCCAAGATTCTTAACGGTATGATGGATGTCGCTCATATTTACAACTACAACATCATGTTCTACACAACATCCAAAGGAATTTCCAAAATGCAGGATGTAATCGAATCGGTCATCAAGTCCAGAGTAGACGGAATGATTCTTTTCAATGACAACTTCACGCAGGAAGAAATGGATGTGCTCAATGAGTACAAAATTCCGATGGTTGTTGTCGGCTCCCGCTTTGAAGGCGAACGCCATGACCATGTCGGCAACGTCTATGTCGACTTTGAAAAGCTCGCCTATGACCTCGTTAAAGACTGCTTTGCCAAAGGCATCGACGACATCGCTCTGATGGAAGACAAGCTCAATCTGTCCATGATGAACCAGATGAAAAAGGGTATCTCCAGAGCGTTCGAAGAAGAAGGAAAAACCTTCGACGGCTATCTTTCCTATAACGATACCTACCGTACGAGCTATGAGTTCTACTCGGATTACCTCAAGGACCACAAACCAAACCGTCTGAATATCGCCTTCCGCGATTCTCAGGCAATTGCGATTCTGAATGCCGCCAGAGAACATGGCTACAGCATTCCGGAAGATCTGCAGATTATCACCGTGCTCGATGATAAGTATCTGCCGATGATGCGTCCGACCATCAGTGCTTACAACATTCCTGAATATGACATGGGTGCAATTGCCATGCGTGTTCTGACCAAGATGCTCGTTGCCCAGGATGGCGACAAGCTCGAAAAGAACATCGAAATTCAGGCAGAACCGATCGAACGCGGATCGACGATCCACTACGAAGTCAAAGAAGAAGCAGCTTAACTCAGTAAAGCTGACAATGTCATTAAGTTAAGGAGGGATAAAAATCGTATACCTTGTTCATGAGCG
>Strawberry_p1__coassemble_3394_pt1 | contig 8242 bp, 8 predicted proteins | sample Strawberry_p1__metabat2_high_PE_023 | metagenome-assembled genome bin Strawberry_p1
CATATCGGATCTCATATAGAGACCAGGATATAAAAAAATATGGTTTTGAAACCTCAGTGCCTGAAGTTTCAAAACCATAAAATATTCAGCTCAATTGTAATTGGTTATTTGGCAGCTCTTTTTGTATTGTCCGATTATTCGATGACTTTCTGAGCGCGCAGTGCGTTGACGATTTTGTCGATCGCCTGTTCTTCGTCTTCACCGGAAGCGGAAATAACGATTTCAGCCTGTGTCGGGATACCGAGAGACATAACACCCATGATGGATTTCATGTTCATTTCGCGGCCTTTGAAAACGACGCTGATGTCAGATTTGCATTCGCTTGCAGCGTTTACTGCAACTGTAGCAGGACGAGCGTGAAGTCCTACTGGATCAATAACCTTAACTGTAGCTTGTTTCATGATTGATTCCTCCTGAATCCTTACATCGACAATTTTAAAGCAATCAAATACTTTTAACAACTGTGAAGTGATTTTTTAGACATGACTGGTATGTTCGCTTCGCAAAGCTTATGGGCAAGAAGCCCCTGTCCGTCAATCAGTTTCGAAGTGAACGTCCCGTCATAGATTGTGCTGACACCGCACGTTGGGGAGCGTTCCATCAGGATCGCCAGTTCACATCCCTGCTCTTTCAAAGCGCTTACGGTCTGGTCGACCGCCAGCTCGAGCTGCTCACTGAGGTCTGTTCCGTTTCTGTCAAACGGCTTGCCGTCAACAAGCTCGATCGGAGTCCTTGGCGTAGGAAGTCCGGCTTTGCATTCAGGACAGACTGGAATGACTTCATGACCTTCCAGAAAACGAAGCAGTTCTTCATCTCTGCAGTTTTTGCCGTCATACCGGCAGTTTTCTCCAAGAAGGCAGGCACTGACTGCAATTTTCATGGTCTTCCTCCTGATCTGTGCTCTTCTTCATTTTTTGTCGTCTGTGGCATTGCAGAGTGAACCGCTGCAAATTTGCACAGGCTTTCGATATACAGCAATTCCCTCTGAACAATCGGTCAGAGGGAATTGTGTTTTATTCAATTCAGATCGGATGGGCTGATTACATCAGAGTGTCGTACAGGCGGTTGTACACCAGTGCGGAATTCTGCCAGGAAACATCTTTGTTCATGGCATTCATCTGAAGAATCTTCCAGTCTTCTGGACGGTTGTAATAAACATTGATCGCTGTGTTTAGCGTGTTCATCATTTCGTCCGCGCTGTAGTTGGTGAAGCTGAAGCCGTTGCCGGTTTTGTCGTACTGATTGTACGGAGTAACGGTATCTTTCAGACCGCCGGTCTCGCGAACGAGAGGCAGAGTGCCGTAACGCAGCGAGCACAGCTGGCTCAGTCCGCATGGCTCAAAGAGCGAAGGCATCAGGAAGAGGTCGCTGCCGGCATAAATACGGTGAGCAAGGTCTTCGTTGTAGCCCTGATAGAAGCAGACTTTGCCTTTGTTCTGGTTTTCCAGATCGCGGAATGCGTTCTGGATGGCATTTTCGCCGGTTCCCAGAATCGCAAGCTGAATCGGAGCTCCCGCAAGTTCGCCAAGCTTTTCCATCATCAGGTAGAAGCCCTTCTGATAAGTCAGACGGGAAACTACGCCGACGAGCATGACTTTCGGATTAACCGTAAGGCCTAGCTCTTTCTGCAGAGCAGCTTTGTCCTCGGCTTTGCCTTTGGACATGGTGATCTTGTTGTAGTGATGCGGAAGAGCCGGGTCGGTATTCGGGTTCCAGAAGTTGATATCGATGCCGTTTACGATGCCCCACAGGTCATAGCGGCGCATGTTAAGAACAGCTTCCATATGTTCGCCGTATTCCGGAGTCAGGATTTCCTGGGAATAGGTCGGCGATACGGTCGAGATCTTGTCTGCATAGAGGATGCCGGACTTCATGAAGGAGATGCCGCCGTCGAAACGGATGTTTCCGTTGTCGAGCAGATAGTACGGCAGACCCAGGCAGGAGTCAGTCATTTCCGGACCGAAGTTGCCCTGGAACAGCAGGTTGTGGATCGTGTAGACAAACTTGATGTTCGAGTAGCGGGAATCCGAAGAATGCGTTTCCTTGACCATGCAGGGGATCATTCCAGTCTGCCAGTCATGGCAGTGGATGATGTTTGGCCAGTAGTTCAGCTGGTTGAGCATTTCGATGATGGCTTTCTGGAAGAAAGCAAAACGTTCGCCGTCATCCTGGTATCCATACAGCGTGTCGCGTTCAAAGTAGCCCTGGTGCTGAACAAAGAAATAAGCGACTTTTCCGATTGTCTGCGAATAGATCGAAACCGGAACTTCGTGGTAGTTGATGTTTACGGTATAGCGTGCGCAGAACGTGAGATCCTGGAAGTTCTTTTCTGCAATTTTCTTATACAGAGGAAGAACGACTTTAACCTCATGTCCCATTTCCGCCAGCGCCTGAGGCAGCGAGCCGATTACGTCAGCAAGGCCTCCGGTTTTGATGAAAGGAAGGCCTTCGGCAGCGCACATTAAGATCGATGCCATTAGATGATTCCTCTTCTGTCAATGTAGATTGGCAGATCGTCAAAACCAGTCAGCTCTTTCTTGCGGATGATCTGAGCGTCTTTGTCTACGATAACGTTTGTCAGGTAAACACCGTCGCCGATGACTGCACCAGGCAGAACGACGCAGGCATCAACCAGAGCGCCTTTGCCGACTTTAACGCCACGACCAAGGATGGAGCCTTTAACCATACCGGAGATTTCGCATCCGTTGGAGATTAAAGCGCCGGAAGCGGATCCTTCACCAAGGTAGATTGTCGGAGGCGAATCGTTGGTACGGGTATAGATTGGCCAGTTCGGGTCATTGAAGAATGTCATGTTGAATTCGTTGAGCATGGCCATGTTGGAACGGTAGTAGGTAGCCAGGTCAAGAATCGGGAATACAGGATGATCGTAGTTGATCAGGTTGACCGAAAGCTTATCCTGAGAGATAAGGTGATTGATCATGTCAGTCATCCAGTACAGTTTGGAATATTCATGTCCTTCTTCAACCATTTTGATGAATTTATCTTTGGACATGATATAGGTGTCCAGAGAAATATCGAATTTCGAACCGTTGCCGGCTTCTGGCTGTCCGATGTAAGTCTCAATGCGCTCAAGAGCGTCTTTGTCGTTCTCTTTACGGAAAACGATGTTAGCGTTGAGGTATTCAGACTGGTTGCGGACATTGTCTTCATGGTGAATCAGAACAGAGATGCCTGCTTTCGAATCAATATGCTGCTGGAGAACATCTGCGAAGTTGGCTTTGTAGATCCAGTTGACCGGAGCAATGATGACATATTCATTTACATCGTCTTTGATTTCGTCAAGGTTGGTGTAGTAAGCCTCAAGATCGGAGACATAGTCCTGAGAATAACGGTCAGCGCGTACCGGAATAACCGATACGTGGCCGTGCTTGTTGTTGATGTTGTAGTGGCGGGCGCTTCCGATATGATCGAACAGAACTTTCGGATCGCCGTTTGTGTAAACCTGAATTTTCTGCAAACCGGAGTTTGTCATGTTGGAAATTGGAATATCGACAAGGCGGTAGCGGCCTACATAAGAGAAGGCAGCTGCAGGACGATATTTGCCAATTCCGCGAACGTAGATATTCGGGGATGTGAAGGAAACGATACCAAGTGCGTTAACCATTCTAGTTCTCTCCTTTCACGTCTTCGGAGACAAGAAGAATCTTTTCAGAATCAGCTGAGCCGACGACAGCGTTTTTGCCGATGATGACTTTATCTGCAACGATCGCCCGGTTGACAGTAGCACCTTCTTCGACAACTACGCCCGGCATCAGAACTGAATCAACAACCGTAGCGCCTTCCTGAATCTTAACGTCGTTGAACAGTACGCTGTTCTTAACGAATCCGCGGATGACTGCGCCCTGGTTGATGTAGCAGTGTTCAACCCGGCCGGTTGGGGATACATACTGCGGCAGGGATGGAATGTCGGAGGTGTAGATCTTCCACTGCAGATCGCCCAGGTCGAGCTCATCGTTGTGGTTGATCAGGTCCATGTTGGCTTCCCAGAGGGAGTCAATGGTTCCAACGTCTTTCCAGTAACCGTTGAAGTTATAGGCAAACAGACGTTTTTTCTCATTGAGAAGTCTCGGGATGATGTCGTTACCGAAGTCGTGGCTGGACTCAGGATTTTTAGCATCTTCGATCAGGATCGAGCGGAGCAGATCCCAGTCAAAGATATAGATACCCATAGATGCCAGATTGGATTTGGGCTCTTTCGGTTTTTCTTCGAACTCGAGAATGCGATTGTTCATATCGCAGTTCATGATGCCGAAACGCGGTGCCTCGTCCCATGGTACCGGGCGGACAGCCACCGTAAGGTCAGCGTCGTTACGGCGGTGATCAGCGAGCATCTTGTCGTAGTTCATTTTGTAGATGTGGTCGCCTGAAAGAATCAGTACGTAACCAGGATTGAATTCATCGATGAAGTCAATGTTCTGGTAGATGGCGTCGGCGGTTCCCTGGTAAACACCGAATTTTGTTCCGTCTTTTTCGCTTGGGGGCAGAACGTAAACGCCGCTGCCGCGAGTATCGAGACCCCAGCGCTGGCCGGCTCCGGCATACGCATTCAGCTGTACAGGCTCGTACTGAGTCAGAACGCCGACTACGTTGATGTTGGAGTTTGCACAGTTACTGAGGGGGAAGTCAATAATACGGTACTTGCCGCCGAAGTAGACTGCCGGCTTGGCTGTTTTGTTGGTCAGCTCAAACAGCCGAGACCCGCGCCCGCCTGCCAGGATCATGGCGAGCATGTTGAAGTTATCCATAGTTTTCCTCCTGAAACTAATTTCATCTGAAATTATATCATCGAGAGCCATTCACTGCACCTATGTCTGTAGCCAATGACACCTGTAATGCCATCTTTTCCACATGAAGGTCCCAAACTTTTCGCGAAATGATTTACAAATGAAAACGCTTACCGAACAGAAAGCGAAAAGAAACCGCTTGCACATTTGCAGGCGGTCTCTTTTTGTGAATTAATTATTTAATTTGACAGATTTGCGATGGTCATGTTATCGGACCGTTCAGATCAGAACTGTCCGGTCGTCGCTCAGTTCGCTTCCAGCGGCCTGGCGGAACTTTTCATGCAGGTCTTCGACCGTCAGTCTCTGCTTTTCGATGCCGGAAACATCGTAGATGATCTTTCCGTTGTACATCATGATCAGACGGTTTCCAAGACGGATCGCATCATTCATGTTGTGCGTAATCATCAGCGTTGTCAGACGGTTTTCGCGGATGATCTGGTCTGTCAGATCCAGAACTTTGCGTGCTGTAATCGGGTCAAGCGCTGCTGTATGTTCATCAAGCAGCAGCAGATCCGGTTTCTGCAGCGAAGCCATCAGCAGTGTGATTGCCTGACGCTGACCACCGGAAAGCAGACCGACTTTGGAAGACAGGCGGTCTTCCAGTCCAAGTCCAAGAGTAGCGAGCTGTTTTTTATACATCTCCTGCTCTTTTTTTGAGGTTCCCCAGCGCAGCGTTCTCTTTTTGCCGCGGCGGGCTGCAAAAGCCATGTTTTCCTGAATTTCCATATCTGCTGCAGTTCCCATCAGCGGGTCCTGGAAGACACGGCCGATGTATTTTGCACGTTTATGTTCAGGAAGAAGCGACAGATCGTTTGCGTTGAGTTCGATAATGCCGCAGTCAGGCGGATAAACGCCGGCTACAAGGTTGAGCAGTGTCGATTTACCGGCACCGTTGCCGCCGATGACCGTTACGAACTGACCGTCTTCGATGGTCAGATTCAGATCGTCGATGGCTTTTTTCTCATTGACCGTTCCCTTGTTGAACGTTTTGGAGACATGTTTGACTTTCAGCATCAGAATTTCTCCTCTACGCTCTGTACGGCTTCGGTCAGTTTCTTATAGGCCTTTTTCTGCGAAGAATGCTCAAGCAGTACTGGTACAGTCAGTGCTGCTGCAACAAGCAGAGCGGTAAACAGTTTCAGATAGTCAGGGTTGAGTCCAAGCTGCAGAACGATCGAAACGATGATTCGATACAGGATGGAACCGACGACGATCGAAATCAGACGGCGGAGGAATCCGCCTTTGCGTCCGAAGATCGTCTCACCGATAACGATGGAAGCAAGAGCCATAACGATGGCACCGATACCCATTTTGACATCGGCGTAGCCCTGCTGCTGGCAGACCAGCGCGCCGGACATGGCGATCAGACCGTTCGAGAGCATCAGAGCAACGATTGTTGTCATGTTTGTCGATACGCCGTTCGCGCGGACCATGTGCTGGTTGTTTCCCGTTGCACGGATCGAAGCGCCAAGTTCTGTTCCGAAGAACCAGTACAGAAGAGCGATCACAAGGATGACAAACAGAACGCCGATGATGATGACGCCAAGGTAAGTCGATGTAATCCATCCAAGATCCGGCAGGATGTTTCCCATGGTTTTGAACATCGTGTCGGAGTTGAGCAGAGGAATGTTGGACTTGCCCATAATCATCAGGTTGATGGAATACAGACCGATCTGCGAAAGGATACCAGCCAGGATTGGCGGGATTTTGCAGACCGTATTGAAGAAGCCGGTAACGGCTCCGGCGGCAAATCCGGCAAGCAGCGCCGCAAAGACGCTCACAACAGGATTGACGCCCATCAGGATCATGACTGAGCTGACTGCTGCGCCAGTGGCGAACGATCCGTCAACCGTCAGATCCGCAAAGTCAAGCAGACGGAAGGTAATGTAGACACCCAGAGCCATGATGCCCCAGAGGACGCCCTGACCAATGGCACCTTCCAAAGAAAAGAGGAGTGCCATTACTCCTCTTCTCCAACAACAACTCCGCGATCAACAACTGTATCAGGCAGAGTAATGTTCAGTTTTTCCGCTGCTTTGGGGTTGTAGGACAGAGTGCATTCATCTGTTTTCAGATACTCAACAGCCATGTCTTTCGGATCAGCTTCGCCGTTGAGGATCGATACAGCCTGTGCGCCGGCAAGCTGTCCGAGTTTGTAGTAGTCGATACCGTAAGTTGCGAGAGCTCCGTTAACAACCATGCCTTCTTCACCGGCGATGATTGGGATGCCGCATTCGGAAGCGACCTGAGAAACAGTTGCCATTGCCTCAGCCATCAGGTTGTCTGTTGGAACATAGATGACGTCGACTTTGCCTTTGAGAGATTCAACGACCTGCTGGATCTGGTTGGAATCAGTGACGGAGGATTCAACATACTCAAGACCGCGGGCATCGCATTCTTCTTTGGCAAGGTTAATCTGGAATACGGAGTTGCTTTCTGCGTTGCAGTAAAGCAGACCGACAGTTTTTGCATCAGGGAGGATTTCCTGAAGCAGATCAAACTGGGCTTCAATCGGGTTCAGGTCCGAAGCGCCCGTTACGTTTGTATTTGGTTTTTCGTTGGATTCAACAAGTCCGGAATCTGCCGGATCAGTAACTGCACTGACAATAATTGGAATGTCTTTGGTTTCGTTGGCCGCTGCCTGGGCTGCAGGGGTTGCAACCGCGTAAATCAGGCTGACTTCGTCGTTAACATATTTCTGAGCAATAGAGGTACAGTTGGCTACTTCGTTCTGTGCCGAGTTGAACTCGATCTGCGCATCTCCATAGCCGTTTTCTTTCAGGTAATCTTCAAAACCTTCCGTAGCCTGGTCGAGAGCCGGATGTTCGGTGTACTGGAGGATACCAACTTTTACGCTGCTGGTTTCAGAACCGGAGGCAGCTTCGCTGGAAGCTTTGGAGGAAGCCGTTCCTGAAGTTGAACTTGAACTGGAGGAGCAGCCCGCAAGAAGCATCGCTGCACTGAGCACCGCGATTGAATATCTGTGCATCTTCATGTAATCTTTTCTCCTTTTCGATAATGACCACATTTTACACAATTCATTCACGTCCGGATATTTGCTTCTACTCTTTTTCAAAAATTCTGTAATTTTGTTTCAGAAAACTCCTGCTTTTCAGGGAAATATTTTCATTCCTGTTGAAAGTATTTTCAATGTGTGAATTCTGTCGTCCATTTCAGCAGGATTCGTCTTTGAACAATAGAGCTGCATCAGAAAACTCAGCTGTTTTCCCTGCTCTGTTCACGGGCATTTAACAAATCCTCTTTTGTTCACTGTGCATGAACAGATGGATTCAGAATCTGAATTCTCTTCCCCTGCTGCTGTCGTTTCTCCAGGTGCCCCATCACCACTTCTTCCATGCGGTGTCTTTCGATCTGGCGAGATTCTCAGGGTATTTCTGCTGCTGTTTTCACTTCCAGAACCAATGTCATTAAGTTAA